>JAABUN010000351.1_pt1 | contig 120192 bp, 115 predicted proteins | sample 5559311 | NCBI WGS metagenome assembly JAABUN01 (sample SAMN10711877, study PRJNA513370) | rock metagenome | isolation source: Antarctica rocks | place: Antarctica: Victoria Land, Siegfried Peak sud | reverse complement strand
AACCTCTCCCATGGACGCCTCCCTCCGGTGGTCCTCAACAACACCACCTTGGCACGTCGATGCCGTCGGGGGGCGTCCACCCCATCAATGCCCGCGTCGCTCATGCCGTGCTTCCCGCACAGCTCCGCGGACCGTGACGCCAGCCTCGTGCTCCTTGGTGCATGACCTCCGCCACAAACGCGTCGAGCGCAAGGCACTCGAGTCGGAGACCTGTTGACGTTGCCCATCCGCTGCGCCCAGGTTACGCGGCTTCGAGCAGGATGCAGTGCTCTGGAGTGGCGTGGAGGTAAGCGCTCTGCCCGGGCTGCCATGCTTGGCTCTGGGTCTGACGTAATACGACCTCCCGTCCACCCCAGGCGACGTGGATCTGGCTGAGATCGCCAAGGAATACGGTGCGCTTTACCGTGACTGGCCAGACGTTGCGCGCGTCCGGATCACCGCTTACGCTCAGCCCGAGATGTACCGTTCGGACGGCGAAAGAGGGCGTCGAGCCGGGCGCGCGGCCCAGCGCCAAACCGTGCACCACGTGCCCGCCATCGGTTTCGATCGCGACCGAGTCGCCGCTTGCCAGGTCCGGCCGCAACGTGCCTCGGATCAGGTTCGCCGAGCCCACGAAATCGGCTACGAACTCCGTGCGCGGGCGGTTGTAGATGTCCTCCGGCGTGCCTGACTGCTCAACATGGCCACCCTGCATTACGACGATCCGGTCGGACATGGCGAGCGCCTCCTCTAGGTCGTGGGTGACGTAGAGCGAGGTGACGCCGAGCCGGTGCTGCAGCTCGCGCAGCTCGATCCGCATGTCGCCGCGCAGCTTCGCGTCGAGGTTGGAGAGCGGCTCGTCGAAGAGCAGCACCGAGGGCGAGAAGGCGCAGGCTCGGGCCAGCGCGACGCGCTGCTGCTGACCGCCCGACAGCGCCGACGCATGGCGCTGCGCGTATGGCCCCATCTGGACGAGATCGAGCGCCTCGCCGACCCTCCGGTTGATCTCCTCCGCGCTCTTCTTGCGCACGCGCAGGCCGTAGGCGACGTTCTCGAACACCGTCATGTGCGGCCAGATGGCGTAGGACTGGAACACCATCGAGAGGCCGCGCTCCTCGGCCGGAACGTGGATGCGGGCGGCGCCGTCGTAGAAGACCCGGCCGCCGATGGTGATGCGCCCTGCGACCGGCTTCTCCAGCCCCGCAACGGCCCGCAGCGAGGTGGTCTTGCCGCAACCCGAGGGGCCGAGCAGCGTGAGCTGACGGCCGGGTTCGATCGAGAAGCTGACCGGCCCGACGGCCGTGACGTCGCCGTAGCGGACGACGAGGTCCTCGACCTCGATGTGCGGCGTTGCCGTCATGGCGCTGCGCTTCCGTGCCGCGACAGCCGGCCGACGAGAGGGAAGAGGACCAGCATAGAGAGCCCGACGACGACCGTCTGGATCAGGGCCATGGCCGCGGTGAGCTCGGTCGAGGAGGTGAAGAACGCCTCGACGATCGCCGGCGTCAGCACCTTGCTGTCGGGGCCCATGAGCAGGATCGAGGCGCCGAGCTCCCGGACGCTCGCGATGAAGATCAGGAGCCAGGCGGCCAGGAGGCCGGGCCGCAGCAGCGGCATCGTGATGGTGCGGAGCCGGTAGCCCCAGGACGCCCCGCACATCTCGCCGCACTCCTCGAGACTCTTGTCGAGCTGGACCAGCACGCCCGAGATAGCCCTGACGCCGAGCGGCAGGAACACGGTAAGATAGGCGATGAGGAGGATCCAGATCGTGCCGTAGACCGGCAGCGGGAAGACGAGCCAGGCCCACATCATGCCGAAGGCGAAGACGAGGCGCGGCACGGCCTGCGGGAACATGACGATGTATTCGAGCACCCCTCGACCCGGGATCTTCGAGCGCTGGATCAGCCAGGCGAGCAATCCCGTGACGAAGATGCCGATGCTCGCGGTGAGGACGCCGAGGAACAGGCTGTTCCAGAGCGCCTGCCGGATGGCGTTCAGCGAGAAGGCCATGCGGTAATGCTCGAGCGTGAAGTTGCCGAGGCTCGGAAAGGCGACGGCGAGGCGCTGCACCGAGGCGTAGATCAGGACGAAGAACGGCAACCCGACCGCCAGGACGAGATAGAGCACGCAGATCCCGAAGAAGACCCAGCGGAGGTTCCCGACATCCATCGGCCGCGGCCGGAAGGCCTTGCCGCCGACGGTCACGTAGCTCCGGCCGGCCGTGATGCGACGGTACAGCCAGAGCATCCCGAACATGATCGCGAAGAGCGAGACGCCCATCGCGGCCGCGAGCGGCATGCGGGGCGGATATTGGCCGACCAGCTGATAGATCGCCGTCGTGATGACGTAGAAGCGGTTCGGCGAGCCGAGGACGAGCGCGGCCGAGAAGGAGCCCAGCATCTCGGCGAAGACGTAGATCGCCGCCCCGAGAACCCCGGGCGCGACGAGCGGCAGCGTCACCTTGATCATCGTGTGCCAGCGGCTCGCGCCGCTGACCTGGCTCGCCTCCTCCAGCGACGGGTCCATCGACTGCATCACGGCGCTGATCATCACGAAGGCGACCGAACCCTCGAACAGCGCCATCACCCAGGCGATGCCGACGGGGCCGGTCACGTCGATGAGGGCGCCCGTCCCGCCCGCGGCCCGCCAGACCTGATTGACGAAGCCGCTCTCGGGCGCGCCGAGGAGGCTCCAGGCGAGGGCGCCCAGGAGCGGCGTCACGTAGTAGGGCACCGCCATGAGCTGCACGAGGGTGCGCCGGAAGGGCACGTTGGTGCGGGTCAGGATCCAGGCGGTGAAGAAGCCGAAGACGAGCGCCATGATCGTCGCCGCGAAGGCGACAATCAGCGTGTTCAGCATGATCTCCCAGTAGTTCGGGAGGAGGGCGTAGTTGTCGAGCCCGTAAGCGGTCGGCGGCCTGCTGTTCGGCTCGCCCGTGTCGAGCGAGGCCTGGACCAGGTAGAAGATCGGATAGAGGACGACGACGGCCGCGACGACCCCGACCCCGACCCCAACGATCAGCTGGGTCGGCCGGCGCCGCCTGGTCTCCTCCTCGGAGGCGAGGGCCGCGAACGCCACGGCCCGGCGCCTACAGGCCCATCATGGCGTTCCAGTCCTTCACGAAGGTCGAGTGGCTGGCGGCGAGCTTCTCGATGTCCGGGAGGAGCAGCTTGTAGTCGGTCAGCTTGAAGCCGCCCGGCATGGGCTCCGCGTCATTGCGCAGCGATGGGTACAGGTAGAACGGATTGGTCTGGTAGACCTGCTGCCCCTTCGGCGACATCAGCCAGTCGAGGAACAGCCGCGCTGCCTCCGGATGCGGAGCCTTGTTGACGACACCGGTAGCGAGCGTCGCCGTCGGCAGCCCGTCGGCCGGGGCCACGAACTTGACGGGCGCGCCCTTCTCCTTGACGAGCTGGTAGCCGGCCCATTCGGCCATGCCGCAGATCTTGTCGTCGCCCTTGGCGAGCCGGTCGAAGAGCTGGGCGCGCGAATCGAAGCCCTTCGGGCGCTGCTTGGAGAACTCCTTCCAGAAGCCGTCGCCGTAGAGACGCCGCAGCTCGTACCACTGCACGAATTGCGAGCCGCTGGTCGCCTGCTTCGTGCTGATGGTGCCCCGCCATTTCGGATCGAGCAGATCCTTCCAGGCCTTCGGCGCCTCTGCCTCAGGCACGCGGTCGGTGTTGTAGGCGATGCCCATGAAGATGACGCCGGAATGGAAGAAGTGATTCGGCGGATTGTCCAGCGCGGCGACCGGGTACGCCCTCCCTTGTGGCGATTCGTAGACGTCGAAGCCGGTTCTCTTCCGGAAATCCATCGCGGTCGGGATCTCGGAGAACTGGATGACGTCGGCCGCGAAGCGGTTGGCCGAGCGTTCGGCCAGGATCTTCGAGTAGAGCGCGCCGGTCTGGGCGCGAAGGTAGTTGGCCTTGATCTTCGGGAAGTCCTTCGAAAAGGCAGTCATCAGCGCGGCTGCGGCCGGATCGCTGTCGTGGGTGTAGAACAGGATCTCACCTTCGGCCTCCGCCTTGGCGAGGTCGGCCGCGGTCTCGAATCCGGCCGAGGTCATCGTGACCTTCCGGTCCGCCTGCGCTTCCGCGCGGCCGATCAGGGCGGGCATCGCCAGCGAGGCCGTGCCCGCCAGGATGAGGCCGCGGCGGGACAAGGCCTCGCCGCTCGTGCGCTTGGTCATCGCGTTTCCTCCACACCGCGTTGCCCGCGGTCGTCGTCAGGATGATTCGTCTCCACGCGGGCTTTGTCCACCCGTGGCGCTGCTGACTCGTCGTGCTCTATCGCTGCGCCGCCCAACGCTACACGAGGGTCACAGCCTCGCAGCTGTTCCGGCCAGGATTCTGCGGAGGTCGTGTCAAGGGCTTCAGGAAACGAGGCGCCGGCGCGCCCAGGAGCTGCTTGACCTCGTCAAGGCTTCCGAGTCGGCTCTTCGACAGCCTCCCTGGCCAGCTCTCGGGCGGGCAGCGCCAGCGCGTGGTGATAGCCCGAGCGCTGGCTCTCAGGCCCGACGTCCTGATCTGCGACGAGCCCACCTCTGCGCTGGACGTCTCGATACAGGCGCAGATTCTAAACCTTCTCCTCGATCTTCGCCGCGAGTTCGGCCTCACCTACGTCCTGGTGAGCCACAACCTGTCCGTCGTCGAGCACATGGCCACGAAAGTCGCGGTCATGTATCTCGGCCGCTTCGTCGAGCTCGACACCGCGGAGCGCATCTTCGGTGACCCCTCCACCCTTACACGAAGATCCTGCTCGGCTCCACCATGACGGTCGCGCCGCGTGCCGGCATCCCTGCTTTGCGCCTCCACGGGGCCATCCCGAGCCCGACCGCGATCCCGCCCGGCTGCCGTTTCCATCCGCGCTGCCCGGCCGCGATCCCGATTTGCAGCATGGCGTTTCCTCCTTCGAACGACGGCGATGACGGCTCCCTCGCCGAATGTCATCTTGTCGGCCCAAGAACTCCGGTGGGGGCAACAGGCGTCCCCTGATTGCCCCCGCCGCTTGGAATGTCCGCCTGGCGGCGGGTGTGATCAGATCTGACTCGGAAGTTCGCCGACGGCGCGCGACGCCGGCGTCACGTCTTCTGGCTGGCCAGCCCCTCGGGTAAGAACTCTCGGTAACGGAAGCTGCCGAAGTCCGCGCGTTCCCGCTGCAGGGCGACGCGGCGGAGCTTCGGGCGATGTCCGATGGCTTGTTCCGCCCGCTAGCCAGCCGCGTTCCGTCGGAGGGCCGCCTTGTCGATCTAATATAAAGGTGGCTGGCGCCCTGCACAGACGTCCTGCGCAAGAGCCGAGCTTCTCAACAAAATCTACTCACAACGGACCTCCCGACCTCGCTGACAGGAGGACGAACGATGCACCGCCGCACCTTCCTGGCCGCCGGAGCAGCGAGCCTCGCGGCCCCGGCGCTCAGCCAGGGCACGGCCCGCGTGCTCCGGGTCATCCCGGCCGCGAGCCTGAGCACGCTCGACCCGATCTGGACCACGGCGCCGCAGACCAAGAACCACGGCTATCTGGTCTACGACCAGATCGCCTCCGTCGACGCCGACTATGTTCCCCGCCCGCAGATGGCGGAGGGTTGGGCGATCGAAGATAACGGACTGTCCTGGACGTTCACGCTGAGGCCGTCGCTCCGCTTCCACGATGGCGAGCCCGTCCGGGCGGCCGATTGCGTCGCCTCGATCAAGCGCTGGTGGGTGAGGGACGGGTTCGGCCAGGCGCTCGCGGCGGTGAGCGACGAGCTCGCGTCGCTCGACGACCGGCGCTTCCGCTTTCGGCTCAAGCGGCCGTTTCCGCTCGTCGCCGCCGCACTCGGCAAGTCGAACTCGTCGCAATGCTTCATCATGCCCGAGCGGGTTGCGAAGACGGATCCCGGCCGGCAGATCAAGGAGGCGACCGGCAGCGGGCCGTTCCGGTTCCTGCCCGACCAATGGCTCGTCGGGGCGCGCGCCGCCTATGCCAGGCATGAGGGCTACGTGCCACGCGACGAGCCGCCGAGCGGGATCGCGGGCGGGCGGGCGCCGAAGATCGATCGGATCGAGTGGACGGTGATGCCGGACGGGGCGACCGCCAGCGCCGCGCTCCGGGCCGGGGAGCAGGACTACTGGGAGGCGCCTCTCCCGGACCTCGTCCCCCAGCTGCGTCGGGACCGGAACATCGTCGTGGAGCCGCGCGATCGGACCGGGACCTACGTCATGCTGCGCTTCAACCAGTTGCAGCCGCCCTTCGACAATCCGGCTTTGCGCCACGCCGTCGCGATGGCGGTGAACCAGGCCGACTACATGCGGGCAGTCGGAGGGGACGAGCCCAAAGCGTCGGGCACGTGCTACAGCTTCTTCGCCTGCGGAACGCCGTTCGGCACCGAAATCGGCGGCGATTTCATGCGCTCGCCGGACATCGCCAAGGCGCGAGCTGCCGTTCAGGCGGCGGGCTATGACGGCCGCAAGGTCGTGGTGCTCGTGGCGACCGACAGCGTATCGATCAACGCGGCGAGCGAGGTGACGGCGGACCTGCTGAAGCAGCTCGGCTTCAACGTGGACTACGTCGCTACCGATTGGGGCACGATGCTCCAGCGCCGCAACAGCCAGCAGCCGACCGAGCAAGGCGGCTGGAACATCTTCCACACGTCCTGGAACGGTCCCGACATCCTGAACCCGGCCGTCAACACGATGATCCGGGCCTCCGGCCGCAAGGCGTGGTTCGGCTGGCCGTCGGACCCGGAGATCGAGCGCCTCCGGGATGCCTACCTGGATGCCACGAGCCCGGAGGCGGCGCGGGCGGCCGCGGTGTCACTGTCGCGGCAGGCGTTCCAATCTCTGCCCTACGTCCCGCTCGGTTACTACATCCAGCCTCACGCCTGGCGGCGGAACGTCACGGGCGTCTTGCCGGCCCCGACGACAGTGTACTGGAACATTGGCAAGAGCAGCTGAGCGTGCTGCGGCGTTGGGTGTCGTGGTCCCACTCCTTAGCAGGTCCACTACCTCGTGTTCCCGCGTTCACAGCATCCTTGCGGCGGCCGTTCGGCCACTATACCAACGGCCCTGGATCGTGACTCTGGGGGGATTCCCTGATCGGTGGTGTGCTGGTTCCATGGCGCGAGGAGGATTCGCATCATGACGGCGGTGAGCCTACGGGCAGACTATTCGGCGGTCGAGTTGATGCGGCGCGCAATTTCGACCAGGAACGCGAACCAGAGCCGTCGCTTCCTGTCGCTGGCTGCGGTCCAGGACGGCATGAACCGGACGGAGCGGCGCGGATCGGCGGGATGGACCGGCAGACGCTGCGGACTGGGTGCGCCGGTTCAACGCCAGGAGCCTTTGCCGTCCATGCTGACCGCCTCCATGGTGATCGAGATCCGCCAAGACAGAACCCGGCGGCTGAACCAGTCCGCGACGGCGGCCAGATTCTCTGGACCACCTCTATCCCGTGGATGCGCCAACGGTCGTAAGGCGGCATGTCGACACGGAGTCTCTGCGTGTATTTCGGGTCGAGAAAAGACGCGATCAGGGTACGTGGTAAGCCAGCGCTCAGCACCGCGTATTTGCGCCACCGACTTACCGATGGCAGAGTGGTACCAACGCGAACAAGATAATTCGAGTCGTTCGACGACAGGCCATCTAACGGGACGTGTGCAGGAGGCCTCAGGAGCGCTTTCACAAACCTGCCCGGCTTTCGAGGTGAACCAATTTTCCAACCTGGCTGACGCGAAATCGCTTCGAACGAGGTCTCTCGGCAGGTTGCGTCAACGGCGCCGGTCGGTAGGCTTGAGGCTCTGGATGCAATTCAGGGAGAGCCACGCCCCTTTTGGTTTGCTCTTTAAAGCGTAAGGCGGACCAAGCCCATGACCAGGCGCGACGCCGCATGCTTGCTTGTCCGCCGGGAGACGCGCACGAACCTGGACCGCCTTCGATCGTTGAGGTCCCGGGATAAGGAAGACAATATGGTTGCGAAGCTCGGTCCGGCTCTCGTGGCGGCGGTATGCGCCATCCTCGCGCCATCCGCTTGGGCCCAGCCCGACGGGCGACCCTCCGCTGCCGAGATGGAGCGGCGGTCGGCCAACATCGCCCAGCGCTACCTCGCGGTGTGGTCTGCGGCAGGTGACGGCGCCGCAGGCGACGTGCCATACGTCTATGGCCCCACAATCCGCTTCTACGGTCGGATCTACACGCAAGCCCAGCTTGCGGCCGAGAAGCGCCGCGCGGTGCAGCTTTGGCCCGTTCGCCGCTACGAGCACCGCCCCGGTACCCTGAAGGTGACCTGCAACGAGGCGAAGCTGCGTTGCGTGTCGCAATCGACTGTCGATTACGCGGTCAGCAACCCGGGCAAGCAGAAATCAGCGAGAGGCTCGACGACGCTCGACCTTGGCATCAGCTTCGCCGGGCCGCGGCCAATGATCCTCTACGAGAGCGGCCGAATACGGGGCCGCGACCCGAGCGCGTGAGGGCTGGCTAAATTCTCCGCCGAGCGACGCCCGTCCTCGACGCTCAATCGAACCCGCGCAGCCAGCCTAGCGCCGGGCCGCGGGGAGCCCTGGGCCGGGGATAGTCGTAGCCGCGCGGCAGCCACGCGTCGTCCTCGTACATCCACTTGCGGCGCTCTACGAAGCGCGGTGCCGCCTTCGTCACGACGACCTGACCGTCGGGGTAGGTGACTGTCCGGGTCTGGTACACGACCTCGCGGTCGCGGCTCCCAGCTTCGGGGGCATAGCGGGCTTCACGGCTCCGCTCCCGCACGACCTGCTCCCGATCCGCTCTGGAGGGGCGGTTGTTGCGTGTCGTGCGCGTATCGCCGACCCGCGCGCGCTGAGTGGCGCGTGGGGTTTCGACCACGCGACGCGGATCGGCGACAAGGAGCGGCTTGGCCACCGGGCGGACCGGCTCGGCCGCACGGACCGGGAGTGCGGGAACTGCCCTCGGGGCCTCCTCAGGCCGGGACGCGGAGCGCTGACCTGAATCCGGTTCGAGCCCGGCCGGTCGCGCCGGCGGCAGTATCTCGACGCTGGACGTCGGCAAGGTCGCGGCTTCCTCGACCGCAGGATCGGCCAGAAGCTGGGGCAGGGCCGCGACGATGGTCGGCGCCGGGGCGAGTTGAGGCGAGACCTCCGTGACCACGGGTACCGCCGGGTCGGGGATAGCCGGCGCAGGGGCAGGCGGGGCCGTTACCCCCGGTAGCATGGTGGCGGTCACCTTCACCGGGCTGGCGGGTGTCGCCGGTTCGGCAACACGGGCGAGGGCGGCAGGAGGGGCCGCAGCCGGGACGATCGCGGCCGGCGCCTTCGGAGCCGTTACCGCGACGGGGGTGGCGGATGTCGCCGGTTCGGCAACACGGGCGGGGGCGGCAGGAGGGGTCGCAGTCGGGACGATCGCGGCCGGCATCTTCGCAGCCGTTACCGCGACGGGGGTGGCGGGTGTGGCGGGCCCCACGACATAGGCGGGAGCCACGGGGGGCTCTGCCGAGCCACGGTCGAGGGGTATGACGCGGATGTGCCGCGCCGGTCGCTCCATGGTAGCCTGCTTGCTCGCTCCCTGTCCGGCCATGACTTCGGCCGCCAGAGGCGCGGCTGCCGCGATCTCGGGCAGGCGAACGTCGACGCTGCTCGCCGCGAACTTGTTCGCCGCTGGGGCCGGCTCGGCCGCGAGCATGTTCGCTGCGGGGAGGGGCGGCTCGGCGGAGACGGGCGAGGCTGCCGGCACCGACGCGATTGCCGTGTTGGCAGGCGACGACACAACCCGGCTGCCGGCATCCGAGGCTCCCTCGAACGGAACCGCCGTCTTGTCGGCCTGAGCCGCGAAACCGCGAGGCTCGGTGGACAGGCCGCGACTAATCGCCAGCCCGGTCGCGGCCACGCCACCGCTCAACGCAGCAACCGTGAACAGCAATGTCGAAACACGAATGGCCATCACCCCTCTCCCCATCACCCCTCGGCGCGAGAGAATTCGTTAACGAAACGTCGCCGCCCCCCGAGTCGTTCCGGCCGCCGCGGTACGAACGCGGCGGCTTTTTGCGGACGGGTTTACGTTGGTTCACGAGGCACGCTGGTCCTCCCTTGCTGAGCTTTCCTGCAGAGGTTCCTTGCCCCGCAGCCGGGCGGACTTGATAACAGGCAAGATGAGCCAGGTTTCAACCTTCCAGGGCGCCGCACGTCCGCGTCTCGCTGCCTTTCCGGGCGCGTCGGCGCGGGTGGGCCGTGTGGCGTTCGGCGCCATGCTCGCGGCGGCCTACGCGATCATCTTCGCGCCGCTTCTCACGGTCGCGATCATCTCCTTCTTCGACCAGGAGATCGTCAGCGTTCCGCCACCCGGCCTGACGCTCCGCTGGTATGTCAACGCCTGGTCGCAGCGCGATTTCGCGCGCGGGTTCGTGACCTCGTTTCAGATCGCCCTAATTGCGACCGCCATCGGGGTTCCGCTCGGGACGGCGGCGGCGCTCGGCATCGCGCGCGGCACGTTCCGAGGCCGCGACGCGCTCAACACATTCCTGCTCGCGCCGCTGGCTGTCCCGGCCATCGTGGCGGGCTCGGCGCTGTATCTCTTCTACGTGTCGGCCGAGAACGTCCTCGACATGGACATCAAGGCGACCCTCGGCGGGCTCGTGGCCGCGAACGTGCTCCTCACCATCCCGTGGACCGTGCGGCTCGTCGGCGCGAGCCTCGCCGGCCTCGACCGCTCGGCCGAGGAGGCGGCCGCCAATCTCGGGGCTCGGCCGCCGGCCGTGTTCCGCCGCATCACGCTGCCGATGATGCGACCCGGCATTGTGGCCGCGACCTTGTTCTCGTTCGTGGCGAGCTTCGAGAACCTCGAGCTGAACCTCCTCCTCGTCGGGCCCGGCCGCACCACCCTTCCGGTCGCGATGCTGAGCTACCTCGAATTCCGGATGGACCCCACCCTCGCGGCGGTTGCGACCGTTCAGATCGTGACCATCGTGGTGCTGATGCTGGTCACGGACCGCTTCGTGAAGCTGTCGCGGGTCATCTGATGGGAACGCTGACGCTCGACGGCCTTGCCAAGCGCTACGGCGCATCGATGGCGGTCGAACGCGTAGATCTGCAGGTCGGGAGGGCGAGCTCGTCTCCCTGCTCGGCCCGTCCGGCTGCGGCAAGACCACGACCTTGCGGATGGTGGCGGGCTTTATCGAGCCGACAGCAGGGCGGGTGCTCATTGGCGACCGCGACGTCACCCGCGTTCCGCCTCATGCACGCGATTCCGGGATGGTGTTTCAGTCCTACGCGCTGTTCCCTCACATGAGCGTCGGCCAGAACGTCGGGTTCGGGCTGGAGATGCGCAAGGTCAGCCGGGCCGAGCGCGAGGACCGGGTGAAGGAGGCGCTCCGGCTCGTGCGCCTCGACCATCTGGCCGACCGTTTGCCGCGCGAGCTCTCCGGCGGTCAGCAGCAGCGCGTGGCGCTCGCCCGGGCTCTCGTCATCAACCCGGCCGTGTTCCTGCTCGACGAGCCGCTCTCGAATCTCGACGCCAAGCTGAGAGCGGAGGTGCGGCTCGAAATCCGCGAGCTGCAGCAGCGCCTTGGGCTGACGACCCTGTTCGTCACCCATGATCAGGACGAGGCGCTCGCCATGTCCGACCGGCTGGTCGTTCTCGAAAGCGGGCGGGTGCAGCAGGTCGGCACGGCCGAAGACCTGTACGAGCGGCCGGCGAACGCCTTCGTGGCCGGCTTCGTCGGGCGCTGCAACGTGTTCACGGGCCTACTCGAGGCCCCGGGCCGGTTCCGGCTCACCGCCGGCGCGCTGATCCCGTGCGAACCTGGCGCGGCGAGCGCCCCGCGAGATGGCGCCCCCGGGGCTACCCCCATCGTGGCGCTCCGGCCCGAGCGGATCGAGATCGCCCCGGCGGGGGACGCATGCGATCTCTCGGCCACGATCCGGTCCGTGACCTATCTCGGCGCGCAGACCGAGTACCATCTGGATCTCGGCGGCACCGACGTGCTCGTCATCCGGCCGACACCGGCCGCCCGCGACCCGCTGAGACGGCTTGCACCTGGCGACCGGGCGGCGCTCCAATGGGAGCCGGCCGCCGCGCGCCTGATTGCCGGCTACGAACGATAGAGAGGAGCAGGCCATGACGATCAACCGCCGCACCGCCCTTGCCGGGAGCGCGGCTCGACCGCGGCCGCGAGCGCAGCTCGACCGCGGTCGCGCAATCCACCCAGGTGGTGGTCGGAACATGGGGGGGCGATTATGGCTCACTGCTCCAATCGACCATCGACCAACCCCTCCTGAAGCCGCTGGGCATCGAGGTCACGCAGGACATTGCCAACAACGACCCGCGGCGCACGAAGCTCATCGCCGAGAAGGGGTCGCGCCGCGGCAGCATGGACATCGCCTGCATCAACGATATCGATTCCTACCAGCTGGGCCAGGCCGGCGTGCTGGAGGACGTTCCGGTGGGCGACGTGCCCCGTCTCTCGGCCGTGCTTCCGGTGTTCAAGAAGCCGCACACGATCCCGCACATCTATTCGGCCATGGTGGTGCTCTACAATCCAAACAAGGTCACGACGCCGCCCAGGGGCTATGCCGACCTGTTCGACGCTAAATACAAGGGGCGGGTCGGCTATTCCGACATCCTGTACAGCTTCAACATGGCGGCCGCGAACATCGCCGCGGGCGGCAAGGCGGACGATTTCACCGCGGGCAACAAGCTCCTGGCCGAGTTGAAGGGGCGAGACCCGAAGGTGTTTCCCTCGAACGAGGCGTTGGCCGCCGCCCTCAAGTCGGAGGAGGTGTGGATCACCACCATGTGGCTCGCCCGCGGCTTCATGTGGAAGAAGGCCGGCATCCCGATCGCCTGGACGATCCCAGACGAGGGGGCGGTGCCGATCCTGTTCGAAGCCGGCGTGCCGAAGAACTCGCGCGCCAAGGACGGTGCCTGGAAGTATCTCAACGCCATGCTGGATCCCGGCGCACAGGCAGCTTTCGCCGACAAAATGGGCTACGTCCCGACCGTGAAGGACGCGAAACTTCCGGAGGAGCTGGCGAAGCAGATCAGCCTGACGGACGCGCAGCAGGCCAAGCTCCGGCCGCTCGATTACGAGTACATGCAGCGAGAGCGGGGTCCGATCCTGGATTTCAGGTCGAAGGAGTTCAAGGCCTGAGCGCGCACATGTCATTCCGGGGCCGCGCAGCGAAACCCGGAACCCAAGGAAGGGCCTGCCGGATGAATATGGGTTCCGGGTTCGCGGGTTCGTCGCGCCCCGGAAGGACAGTGTAATTGGCCGCGGCCCTCGTCCTTCCCGCCGGCCTGCTGGTCGCCGCGCTCCTCGTCGGCCCGATGCTCTACCTCGGCCGCATCTCGCTGAACCGCTACGACCCGGCTCAGATGATGATCGAGGCGTTCACGCCCGAGAACTACCTCCGGGCGGTCGCCGACCCGTATTACCGCAACGTGATGGCAACCACGCTCGTCATGGCGCTCACCTGCACGGCGCTGACGCTGATCCTCGGCTTTCCGGCCGGCTACTGGATCGCCCGGATGCAGAGCCGCTGGAAGAGCCTCGTCACGGTGCTCACCCTGGTGCCGCTTCTCGTCGGCAACGTGGTCCGGGTGGCGGGCTGGGTCGGGCTCCTCGGCAATGAAGGCTTCGTCAACGTCGCGCTCCAGGCGCTCCGGATCACGTCCGAGCCGGTCAAGATCCTGTACACGCCGGGCGCAGTCGTGCTCGGCACGATCGCGGTCGTGCTGCCCTACATGGTGCTGACGCTCGCGGCCGTGATCGAGTCGATCCCGCGCGCGGTCGAGGAGGCGGCAGCTAATCTCGGGGCCTCCGCCGCGACGGTCTTCCGCCGCGTCGTGTGGCCGCTCGCGCTCCCCGGGGTGGCGGCGGGCTGCACCCTCGTGTTCATCCTGTGCATGAACACCTTCGCGACGGCGGTCCTGCTCGGCGGCTCGCAGTTCAAGATGATGGCGCCCGCAGTCTACGACCAGTTCTCGAAGGGATCGAATTGGCCCTTCGGGGCGGCGCTCGCCTTCATCCTGCTCGTCGCCACGCTGACGCTCACCTTGCTGGGCAGCGCCGCCCTCGGGCGTCGGGGACGGCCGGCCGCGTCACCCGAGGGAGGAGGTCGCGTCGCGGGAGCGGGTGCGTGAGACGCGTGGCCGGGCGCGCGGACGTGGTCCGACCCGCGAGCAGGGCTGCACAGGTTCGTCTTGCCGACGCTTAGGCAGCGTGGTCTGATCCCTGTCAAAGGCGCCCATGCACGAGGGTGAGCGGCCGGAGGAGAGAGCCATGAAGCAGGACCGTCGGAATTTCCTGAAAGCCGCCGCGCTCGGCAGCGCCGCCGCCGCGACATTACCGGCAGGCTCCGCGCCCGCGAGCGCGCAAGCCGCCGCTAAGACAGGATCGACGACGCGAGACCTGCCGAAGGGCATGGCCTTCTGCACGCTGGCCGGCGCCGACGGGTTCACGCTCGGCCTTCGCAGCGACCGCGGAATCTTGGACGTCGCCAAAGCTGAGGCCGAGTTCAAGTCGGGAGCGCCGACGACCATCAACGAGGTGTTCGAGGGGCAGGGGGAGATCGCGGCCCTTTCACAGCTCCTCGCGAAGGCGCGCGCAGCCACCTCGCCCGACAACTACTTCGTGTCTGAGGTCACGGCCAAGTTCGGCCCCTGCGTGACCGACCCGGAGAAGATCCTCTGCATCGGCCTGAACTACCGCAAGCACGCGGCCGAGACGAACAACCCCGTTCCCACCGTGCCGATCCTGTTCAACAAGTTCAACTCGGCCCTGAACAGCCATGGCGGCACGATCGCGGTGTCGAAGGAATCGGCCGAGAAGTTCGACTACGAGGCCGAGCTCGTGATCGTCATGGGCCGCACCGCCCGCGACGTCAGCGAAGCCGACGCTCTCTCCTACGTCTTCGGCTACGCCACCGGCAACGACTTCACGGCGCGTGACCTGCAATCGCGCACGAGCCAGTGGATGATCGGCAAGGCCGGCGACGGCTGGGCGCCCGTCGGGCCCTGGCTCGTGACGGCCGACCAGGTCAACCCGAATGCCTTGAAGATCGAGCTCAAGGTCAACGGCGAGACGCGGCAATCCTCGAGCACCCGCGACCTCGTGTTCAACTGCCAGCAGCTCGTCAGCTACATCTCGAAGCACATGACCCTCAAGCCCGGTGACATCATCTTCACCGGTACGCCCGAGGGCGTGATCTCGGGCTATCCCAAGGACAAGCAGGTCTGGCTGAAGCCGGGCGACAAGATCGTCACCAGCATCGAGAAGCTCGGGGATCTCGCGTTCACCCTCAGCTGAGAGGCTCCTCGGCGACCGGTTCAGGTGCCCGCCGCCTGGAGACGAACATATTCTACCAGAGCGTGTGAGGGCCGCGAGGCTTGACTTCGCCGAGCGCCTCAGCATGAGGCTTGGGAGTTCCGAATGCTTCTCATGCTGAGGTCTTGACGTGCAACCGCGGCCTCGAAGCGCACGGAGTCTCCCGATGCCCGATCCCGCCCTCCTGCCCGGCGAGGAGCTCACGGCCGAGCGCGCCAAGGCCGGCCAGCCGCCGGTCACGGCCGCGACTGGGCGCGACCGTGGCGAGGGGCCGTTCCGGCGAATGGTGCTGCGCGGCGCGACCGTGATCGACGGGACTAGCGCGCCCCCGATCGGGCCGGTCGACATCGTGGTCGAGGACGGCCGCATCGCGCTGATGAAGAAGGTCGGCGCATCGCTCTCGACGATCAGGGAGAAGCTCCGGCCGGCCGGCGGCGACAGGGAGATCGACTGCCACGGCAAGTGGGTCACGCCCGGCTTCGTCGACTGCCACGCTCATGCCGGTGTCGCCTATCACGCGGCGAACGGCTGGGTGCCGCCGGTCGACTACGTCTACAAGCTCTGGCTGGCGCACGGTGTCACGACCGTGCGCGAGATGGGCTCGTTCAACGGCCTCGGCTGGATGCTCGACCAGAGGGCGCTCGCGGCCGAGGGCACGATCGCGGCGCCGCGCCTCCTCGCCTACGCGTACTTCCCGGCCGTCAACGACATGCTGAAGATGATACATTCGCCGGAGGAGGGCCGGGCCTGGATACGGGCGGTCGCGGGGCGGGGCGCCGACGGGGTCAAGTTCTTCGGCGCGCCCCCAGCCATCATGAAGGCCGCGCTCGATGAGTGCCGGAAGGTGGGTCTGAGAACCGGCTGCCACCACGCCCAGATGGCCGTGACCCGCATGAACGCGCTCACGACCGCCCGCTGGGGGCTGACCAGCGCCGAGCATTATTACGGCCTGCCAGAGGCGCTGTTCGAGGATCGCATCGTGCAGGATTACCCGACCGATTACGACTACTCGGACGAGTATCTCCGGTTCTCGGTTGCGGGGCAGATGTTCTCGCAGGCGGCCAGGCCCGGCTCCGCCAAGTGGGACGCGACCCTGGAGGCGTTCCTGGAGCTCGGCTTCACCTTCGTGCCCACCTTCACGATCTACGACGCCAATCGCGACCTAATGCGCACGCGCCAGGCCGATTGGCACAGGGACTACACCTGGAAGTCGATGTGGGACTACTTCCAGCCGCAGCGGGGCGACCATGGCTCCTACTGGTACCGGTGGTCCACCCAGAACGAGATCGAGTGGAAGGAAAATTACCGGCTCTGGATGACGTTCATCAACGATTACAAAAACCGCGGCGGGCGAGTCTGCACCGGCTCGGATTCCGGGTTCATCTTCCAGGTCTTCGGCTTCGGATACGTGCGCGAGATGGAGCTCCTGCAGGAGGCGGGCTTCCATCCTCTCGAGGTGCTGCGGTCCGCCACCTCGCAGGGCGCCGCCCTCTGCGGGCTTTCAGACCAGATCGGCTCGGTCGAAGTCGGAAAGCGGGCTGACCTCCTCGTCCACGACCACAATCCGCTCGGCGACTTCAAGCTCCTTTACGGGACAGGCGCGCTGCGGCTCGACGAGTCCACCAACCGGGGCGAATGGCGTCGAGGGCTCAAGCTCACGATCAAGGACGGGATCGTCTACGACACGGCCGAGCTCCTGGCCGACGTCCGCGGCATGGTTCGCTCGAGCTGGGACGAGGACGGTTCAGAACGACCGGCCGACGCCGCGCGGGGCGCTCGGGGGAAGCCTCGGCCCGCCCCCGCGTGAGCGAGCCGAAACCGGACCGCCTCTTCGGGCCCGATTTCTTCGTCCTCGCGGGGTTTCTCGGGTCTGGCAAGACGACGCTGCTGCGCGACTTCCTCGCCACGGACGAAGCTTCCGGCACCGCGATCATCGTGAACGAGGTCGGCGCGATCGGGCTCGACGAATCGCTCCTGCGCGAGTCGGGCGGCGAGGTGGCCGGACCTGTCGCCATGACGATGCTGGCGAACGGCTGCGTCTGCTGCCAGCTCGGCAGCGACCTATCGCTCACGGTCGAGGCGCTGCTCGCGGCGGAACGGCCGGCCGGCGCGCGCCCGCTCCGACGCATCGTCCTCGAGACGAGCGGCCTGTCGAAGCCGGGTCCGGTGCTTCGCCAGCTCGCCGCGCTGGGAGCGCACCGCATGCGGGCTCTCGTGGTCGCGACGTTCGACGCCGTGCGGGGCGTCGAGACGAGCGGCTTCGAGGAGGCGGCCGCGCAATGGGCCGGGGCGCAGCGGATCGTTATCACGAAGGCGGACGCCGTCCCGCCTAAGCAGGTCGAGGCGGCGCGCGCCCTGGCCCTCGGCATGAACCCTCTGGCCGAGGTCGTCGGGACGGCCGATCGCCACGACACCGTCACGGCGGCTTTCGCCGCGCCGACCCTCGTGGCTTCCGCGCCCTTGGCGAGACTTGGACGGGCGGCTCGAGGCGTGACCCCGCATCCCCGCCTCGCGACATTCCTGCTCCGCCAGCCCGCGCCTCTTTCCTATGACGATATCGCCGCCTGGCTCGACAACCTGGCCGGCGCGCTCGGCGAGCGACTGCTCCGGCTGAAGGGGCTTGTTGGCGTCGAGGGAAGCAAGGCGCCTCTCCTGGTCCAGAGCGTCGGGACCATGTTCGCGGCGCCGCGCCCATTCCGCGGCCCCTCCCCGGACGACAGGCCGTTCCTGGTCCTGATCGGGCGCGACCTCCTCCGCGAGGAGATCGAGGCCGTGCCCCCTCGGTACGCCTTCCATCTCTCCGGTCCAGGCGACGCGGCGACGCCCGACCAGCTCGCGCCCGGACGGTTCCGGGCGGACGCGATCTGATCCGGCCGCGGCGCATCCGAGCGCCCGAGGGGTCGGACCGGCGCGAGGCGGCACGGTTAGCGCCGCCTTAACTGGGTCCTTCTAGGGTCGACCCGAGCACATCCGCGGGCCCGGTTACTCCCGATGCACACACTTCGACGTCACGAGACCCCTTTCGAGCAGCTGGGGGACACGCTGCTTCGCTTCGCCCGGCGACGCCTGGTCGAGGTCTTCGGCTTCGCTCTCGCCGCGGCGTCGTTCGCCGCATTGATCGCGCTGGCCAGCTGGTCAGTCAAGGATCCGAGCCTGAACCACGCGACCTCCGCGCCGGTTCGCAACCTCCTCGGAACGCCCGGCGCCATCACAGCCGATCTCCTGATCCAGCTCTTCGGCCTCGGAGCCGGCGCGCTGGTGCTCGTACCCGCGGCCTGGGGCTTGAGGCTAATGCGCCAGCGGCGGCTCGGTCGCGTCGGAATCCGCCTGGCCTTGTGGGCGGGTGGAAGCGGGTGCGCGTCCGCTCTGGCGAGCGCCTTGCCGCCAACGGCCCGCTGGCCCCTGCCGACCGGCCTCGGCGGCGTCGCGGGAGACGCCCTCCTTGGAGCCACCCGCACGATCGGGGCCCTGACCGGCCCGGCGGGGTCCGCCATCGCAGGATTCGGCTTCGGCGCTCTCGCGCTCCTGGCTCTCGGGGCAGCCTGCGGGTTCGGCTGGAAGGTCGCCCAGCCCGCGTCCTGTCCGAAAGAGGCCCGGCCAAGCGGCCGGTCCTACGACCGCGACGAGCCGGCGCGCGACGACGAGCCGAGCTGGATGATCATCTGGCTCGGCGGGCTCGCGCACGGGCTCATGAGCGTGAAGGCCACCCTGCGACGACGTCTCGACAAATCGCTCACGGCCGCTCGGAATACGCGGATCTCGCCGCCCCAACCTCGCCCCGAGAAGATCGACGCACCTGCGCTCGGGCAGGCTAGACGGGAACCCGTGTTCGGCGCCGCGCCACTCCCACCCCCGGCACGAGCTACGGTTCCGGCACCGCCAGCCATCCCGGACGAAGAGGAGGACGAGGGCGCGGCGCCTGGGACACCCATGATCAAGTCGCCGATTGCCAAGTCAGCGCGCACCATCGCGGTCGAGGAGAGCGAGGAGGCCCTTCGCGCGCCGGTGCTCGAGCCCTTGGACGAGTTCGACGACGCCGAGCTCCCCGATCCGTCTCCCCAGAGACGATCGGCCCCGGCCGTGATCCCGGCCCGGACCTCGCCGATTCCGGCCAAGCAGGCCCGGCCGCACGCCGGCCATATCGGTTCTCCCGCCGACTCGGACAGCTACGAGCTGCCGCCTTTGCCGCTCTTGTCCGAGCCGAAGAAGCAGGTATCGACGATCTCGAAGGACGCGCTGGAGCAGAACGCGACGTTGCTCGAATCGACCCTCGAGGATTTCGGCGTCCGGGGCGAGATCATCAATGTTCGGCCGGGCCCGGTCGTCACCCTCTACGAACTCGAGCCCGCTCCCGGAACGAAGTCGAGCCGCGTCATCGGGCTCGCGGACGACATCGCCCGCTCCATGTCGGCGGTGTCGGCCCGCGTCGCGGTCGTTCCGGGCCGGAACGCGATCGGGATCGAGCTGCCGAACCAGAGGCGAGAAACTGTGTACCTGCGCGAGCTCCTCGCGTCCGAGGACTTCACAGGAACTAAGCAGAAGCTCGCCCTTTGCCTCGGCAAGAACATCGGCGGCGAGCCGATCATCGCGGACCTAGCCCGGATGCCGCACCTGCTCGTCGCCGGCACGACCGGATCAGGCAAGTCGGTCGCCATCAACACCATGATCCTGTCGCTGCTCTACCTGCACAAGCCAGAGCATTGCCGGCTGATCATGGTCGATCCGAAGATGCTGGAATTGTCCGTCTACGACGGCATCCCGCACCTCCTATCTCCCGTCGTGACCGATCCCAAGAAGGCGGTCATCGCCCTGAAATGGGCCGTGCGCGAGATGGAGGAGCGCTACAAGAAGATGTCGAAGCTCGCGGTGCGCAACATCGACGGGTTCAACGCGCGGGTCGCGGAGGCGAAGGAGAAGCACGAGGTCATCACCCGCACGGTCCAGACCGGCTTCGACAAGAACACCGGGGAGGCGATCTACGAAGACGAGATCATGGATCTCGAGCCGCTGCCCTATATCGTGGTCATCGTGGACGAGATGGCCGACCTGATGATGGTGGCCGGCAAGGACATCGAGGGGGCCATCCAGCGCCTGGCCCAGATGGCGCGCGCCGCCGGCATCCACCTCATCATGGCGACGCAACGCCCGTCGGTCGACGTGATCACCGGCACGATCAAGGCGAACTTCCCGACCCGCATCTCCTTCCAGGTCACGTCCAAGATCGATTCGCGAACGATCCTCGGCGAGATGGGGGCCGAGCAGCTGCTGGGCCAGGGCGACATGCTCTACATGATGGGCGGCGGCCGCATCACCCGCGTGCACGGGCCCTTCGTGTCCGACACGGAGGTCGAGAAGGTGGTGGCCCATCTGAAGGCGCAGGGCAGGCCGCAATATCTCGACAGCGTCACGACCGACGAGGAGAGCGGACCGGGGCTCGAGGACGGTGCCGTGTTCGACAAGGGCGCGATGGCGGCGGCGTTCGGGGACGAGAGCGCCGATCCCTACGATCAGGCGGTCTCGGTGGTGCTCCGCGACAAGAAGGCCTCGACCTCCTATATCCAGCGTCGGCTCGGCATCGGTTACAATCGCGCCGCCTCCATCATGGAGCGCATGGAGAACGAGGGCATCGTCGGCCCGGCGAACCATGCGGGCAAGCGCGAGATCCTGCTCGAAGGGGCAGGCGCGGCGATCGCTGACGACGAGTGATGCGGACGTCGAGGGGTTCGAGGATGACACGAGCGGGTTTTGCGTTGGCGGTCGGGGCTGCCTGCCTTGCGGCGGCGGCCGTATCGTCGGCTGCCGCCGAACCGGCAGCGCCGCGGACGAAGGCGCCTCAAACGGCGAAGCGGCAGCCGAAACCGTTTGTCCCGCTGCCCGAGGTGCTGTCCGAGGTGGAGACGACGGGCTCGGTCATCACCTCGGCGGCCTCGGACAAGGCCGGCGAGCCGATGGCGATCACTCCGGCCGCCTCCGATCGCCCGGCACTGAACGAGAAGGCGATCGTCGAGCGGGCGAACGCGGCTCTGAACGCCGTCACGTCGATGAGCGCAGACTTCGCCCAGACCGGCGGTGAGGGACGCCGCCTGACCGGGACGGTCTATGTCCAGCGTCCCGGCAAGCTTCGCTTCGAGTACAACAAGCCGTCCACGCTGGAGGTGGTGTCGGATGGTTCGACGGTTCTGGTCCGCGATCGCAAGCTCAACACCTCGGACCCTTATCCGGTCTCGCAGACGCCGCTGAAGTTTCTTCTCAGCTCCCGCATCGACCTCGCCCGCGAGTCGCGCGTGCGGTCGGTCGCCAGCGATGCCTCGGGCGTCAACGTCACCATCGAGGACTCCTCCACGCTCGGCGGCACCTCGCGGATCACGCTGACCTTCGACCCCGAGATCACGACGCTCCGGCGCTGGCGGGTGGTCGATCCGCAGGGCTACACGACGACGGTTGCGCTCTCCGGCATCGAGAAGAACCGGGCCGTCGACCCGAGGACGTTCCAATTGAACTATTCAAGGCCCGCGGAGTAGGGCGCAGACGGCCCGCGTCCGGGCCGTTGCGAACGGGAATCTTCCCCTTCCGGCAGCGCTCCGTTAGCTCGTCCTTTCGTGGGAAGGATGAGTCGTGCGCCTGAAGGTCACCACCTGGAACATCAACTCGGTCCGCTTGCGCCTCGATCAGGTCGGCCGCGCACTGGACGAGATCGGGCCGGACGTTCTTTGCTTGCAGGAGACCAAGTGCCCGGGCGACTGCTTCCCGCTCGGTCGGTTGCAGGGTTTCGGCTACCCGCACGTCGCCCAGATCGGCCAGAAGGGCTATAATGGCGTCGCCATCCTGTCCCGCTACCCGCTTGCCACTATCCAAGGCCGGAGCTGGTGCGAGCGCGACGACGCCCGCCACCTGTCAGTGACGCTTGGGCCCGAGGCGGGTGCGGCGGCCGGAATCGCGATCCACGACTTCTACGTTCCGGCTGGCGGGGATGTGCCCGATCCGAAATTGAACCCGAAATTCGCCCACAAGCTTCAGTTTCTGTCGGAGATGCACCGCTGGGCCGCGGGCCGGGAGCGGCGGCCCGCCATCCTGGTCGGCGACCTCAACGTCGCCCCCCTGGAGCACGACGTCTGGTCGCATAAGCAACTCCTCGGCGTGGTCAGCCACACACCGGTCGAGACTGCGGTCTTGGAGGCGCTCCGGGAGGTGGGCGGATGGACGGATGGCGCCCGTCATCTCACGCCAGGGCCGACCCGGATCTACACGTGGTGGAGCTACCGTTCGCCGGATTGGGCCGCGGCTGACAAGGGCCGCCGCCTTGATCATGTCTGGGTCTCGGCCGACCTCACCGCCACGCTTCGTTCGGTCAACGTTTATCGTCAGGCGAGGGCCTGGCTCCGGCCCTCGGATCACGTCCCGGTCACGGCGACCTTAGAGCTCTGAAGAGGCGTGTGTGGTATTAGGTTTGGTCGTTCGTCAGCTTCCGCCGCACGCGTTCCAGGCCGCCGCTCAGCTCCTCGAGATCGTGGGCCACCGCCTCGCGGATCTCCGCTGCCGCTCTCGGAAATTCCTCAAGGACGCGCCGCATCAATGTCGGCGAGATGCGGATCACGTTCGAACGCTCACGCGCGACCGCAGATGACGGGCGCTGGAAGCGAATGAAAAGCGCCGTCTGGCCGATCAAGGCTCCTGGACCCGCGAGCGTCACGGCCTCGATCCCGGTACGGGTGACCGCGAACTCGCCCTCGAGGACGACATAGCCGCCATCGGAGCGCTCCCCCTGGCGGAATAGGATCTCGTTCGGCCTGAAGCGGCGAGGCTCGGCCGAGAACGCGATGAGGCGGAGCGCATCGCGCTCCAGGTGTCCGATCAGGGGCGCCCGGGCCAGCGTCGCGATGGTATCGTCGAGGGCCACTGTCCACGCCGTGAGGGTTCAGGGCATCAGCTTGTAGCCGCCCGGCTCGGTCACCAGGATTCGCGCCGCCGAGGGATTGGCTTCGATCTTCTGCCGCAGACGGTAGACGTGGGTCTCGAGCGTGTGGGTCGTGACCGCCGCATTGTATCCCCAGACTTCCTGGAGCAGCAGGTCACGGCTGACAGTGGTCTGGCCCGCCCGGTAGAGGAAGCGCAGGATCGCGGTCTCCTTTTCGGTCAGCTTCTGCTTGGAGCCCTTCTCGCTCACCAGCATCTTGGCCCCGGGTCGGAACGTGTAGGGCCCGATGGTGAAGATCGCATCCTCCGACGCTTCGTGGGCGCGGAGCTGCGCACGGATCCGGGCGAGGAGGACCGCGAACTTGAAGGGCTTCGCCACGTAATCGTTCGCGCCGGCTTCCAGCCCGGTCACCACGTCGGCGTCGCTCGTTTGGGCGGTGAGCATGATCACGGGTCCGCGAAAGCCATCCCCCCGGATCATCTTCACGGCGTCGCGCCCGTCCATGTCCGGGAGGCCGACGTCCATAATGACAAGGTCGGTGCGCCCGGATTTTAGCGCCTCGCGGGCTTCGCGCGCCGTGCCGAAAGCTTTCACGTCGAATTCGCTTGACGGGCCAAGCTGCTCGATAAGCGTCTCGCGCAGATCGGGGTCGTCCTCCACGACGAGAAGCCGGCTGACATTGCCCATGGCTCAGCTCGACCGGAATCGGGTGGGCCGCGTGCCCATTCGAATTGCGTGCATGCTCCACCTATAGCTTGACACCCCGGCAGGATTGAAGTCCCTCGCCCGCGTGAAACGCCGATCCTTGGACGTCGTCAGGGTTTTTCCCGCTCCGGGCGACCGCAGGCGCGGACGGGTGAAGGCGGGACCGCTCGATCTGCCTTGCGCTCTCGGTTCCGCCGGGCCGGTCCGCCGCAAGCGCGAAGGGGATGGTGGTACGCCGATCGCCCGGATGAGGGTTCTCGGCGCACGGTATCGTGCGGACCGGTTGCCCCGCCCCCGTACCCTGATTCCGCTACGCCCAATCAGACGCGCGGACGGCTGGTGCGACGACCCCGCGTCCCGTCTCTACAACCGGCCAATAGCCTTGCCACATCATTCGTCTCACGAGCGCATGTGGCGTGACGATGCGCTCTACGATCTCGTCCTCGACCTCGCCTGGAATCGCGCCCCTGTGATCAAAGGACGCGGGAGCGCCATTTTCCTGCATGCCGCGCGGCCCGGCTTTCCCCCGACCGAAGGGTGCATAGCGGTGGAGCGGCGATGCCTCGCGCGCCTCGCTGAGCGTATTGGGCCCCGCACGGCAATCGAAATTCGCGGGTAGCCTCGTCAGTAGGGTCCCCGAAACGACCCGCATCGGCGAGGTCGATAGGGCTCCTAACCCCTCGCGGTCCCAGGTTCCGCTTGCTTGCGGTGCTGCTCGGCCAGCATCCCGGCCAGCGTGACGCTCGCGAGCGCAATCTGGATCTTGTTCTTCAGGCCGAACACGACGTCACCTTCGCCTTTCATCATCGCATCGTAGCCGGTCTGCGCGACTCCGGTCGGGTCGTCCTTCTTGGAGGTGCCAACCGCCCGGTCAATGCGCCGGTCACGATGGCCAGGGTGGCGGGCGGACATGGCGACCTCAAAATTTTGGCAAGCTGAGAAGCGAGCGAACCACCAGACGTCTGGGTTGTTCCGGGTAGCTGAGCTGGCGTGCGGTGGTGGACGGGCTTAGTAGGCCCGGCCCGCGATTGTCGTTGGCGCGTCTTTGGGCGCCCTCGCACCGAAGATCGCTGTCCCGATCCGCACGTGCGTCGCCCCGAGCTGGACGGCCGCCTCGAAATCCCCACTCATTCCCATGGACAAAGCGGAAAGGCCGTTGCGGCGTGCCATAGCGGCCGTGAGCGCGAAGTGGGGCGAGGGTGCGTCGGCGGCTGGCGGGATGCACATCAGGCCCTCGACCGTAAGCCCGTAGGTGTCACGGCAGGCGGCCAGGAATGCGTCGATATCGGCTGGGAGCACGCCGCCCTTTTGCGCCTCCTCCCCCGTATTGACCTGGACCAGAAGGCGAGGCCTGCGCCCTTGCCTGTCCATTTCCCTGGTGAGCGCCGTCGCCAGCGAGGCTCGGTCGAGCGAGTGTATGACGTCGAACAGCGCCACGGCATCGCGCGCCTTGTTCGATTGCAGGGGGCCGATCAGGTGCAGCTCCACATCCGGAAAGCGTTCGCGGAGCGCCGGCCATTTGGCGGCGCTTTCCTGAACGTAGTTCTCACCGAACAGCCGCTGGCCGGCCTCGAGCGCCGGCACGATGCGGTTAGCCGGCGCGGTCTTCGACACGGCCACAAGCTGCACCGTATTCGGCTCGCGCCCGAAATCATCCTCGGCGTGGCGTATCGCGGTCCGGACGATCGAGAGATTGCCAGAAACGTCGGACATGAACCTTTCGCGACCTCCGCACCCTTGCTGAGCTAACGGTGCCGAGAGCCCCGCGGGCGATTCGCGCGCGCCCGAACCAGGGGCGCCAGCCAGCGCCGCAGATGGCGCTCCGCTTTGCAGTCGATTTCCTGTTCCGGGAATGACATAGAGGTGATCAATTCCGCATTGCAACACACATCGACGATGCCGCTCGAGCGATACAACGCCAAGGAAGTGGAGCCGCGCTGGCAGGAGGTCTGGTCCGAGCGCGAGTTGTTCCGCACCGATAACGATGACCCGCGGCCGAAATATTACGTCCTCGAAATGTTTCCGTATCCGTCCGGGCGGATCCATATGGGCCACGTTCGCAACTACACGATGGGCGACGTGGTGGCGCGTTACAAGCGCGCCCGAGGCTTCAACGTGCTCCATCCCATGGGGTGGGACGCCTTCGGCATGCCGGCCGAGAACGCAGCGATGCAGAACAATGTCCATCCCAAGGAGTGGACTTACGCAAACATAGCGACCATGCGGTTGCAGCTTAAATCCATGGGATTATCGCTCGATTGGTCGCGTGAGTTCGCGACGTGTGATCCATCCTACTACAAGCACCAGCAGCGCCTCTTCCTGGATTTCCTGGCTGCAGGTCTCGTGGACCGGAAGTCCGCGAAGGTGAACTGGGATCCTGTCGATCAGACCGTCCTCGCGAACGAACAGGTGGTCGAGGGCCGCGGCTGGCGCTCGGGCGCGCTCGTCGAGCAGCGCGAACTGACGCAGTGGTTCTTCAAGATCACGGACTTCGCAGCCGACCTCGACGCGAAGCTCGACACACTCACGCGGTGGCCGGACAAGGTGCGCCTGATGCAGCGCAACTGGATCGGGCGCTCCGAGGGCTTGCTGGTCCGCTTCGCGCTGGACCCAGCGACCGTTTCGGACGAACCGGGCGACCTCGACATCTACACAACTCGCCCCGACACCCTGTTCGGGGCGGAATTCTTGGCCATTGCGCCCGATCACCCGCTTGCAGCAGCAGTGGCGGAGCGCGATCCTGCTCTCAGAGCCTTCATCGGCGAGTGCAAGCGACTGGGTACGGCGCAAGAGGCGATCGAACGGGCGGAGAAGCGGGGCTTCAATACTGGGATCCGCGCCCTGCATCCCTTCGATGCCGACTGGAGCCTGCCGGTCTACGTGGCGAACTTCGTTCTCATGGAATACGGGACGGGGGCCATTTTCGGCTGCCCTGCCCACGACCAGCGCGATCTGGACTTTGTCCGGGCGCACGGTCTGGGAGTGACCCCGGTCGTTTGCCCGACGGATGTCGAGCCGGAGGCATTCGTGATCACCGACGTCGCCTACGACGGCGATGGCCGGATGATCAATTCACGTTTCCTGGATGGATCGACACCGGCTGAGGCCTTTGACGAGGTCGCACGACGATTGGAGCGGGCCGAGCGTGCGGGTCGACCCGTAGCGCAGCGCAGGACCAACTATCGGCTCCGTGACTGGGGCATTTCGCGTCAGCGCTACTGGGGCTGCCCGATCCCCGTCATCCATTGCTCAGATTGCGGCATCGTTCCCGTGCCCGTCGCCGACCTGCCGGTGACTTTGCCGGACGATGTCACCTTCGACCTGCCCGGAAACCCGCTTGATCGGCATGGATCCTGGCGGTCGGTCGCGTGCCCACGCTGTGGCCAGGATGGCCGGCGGGAGACGGAAACCATGGACACGTTTGTCGACTCGTCCTGGTATTTCGCGCGTTTCACCAATAGTGGCCTTGATGATGCACCGACCGATCCAGCTCATGTGAATGCTTGGCTTCCAGTGAACCAATATATTGGCGGGGTCGAGCATGCGATCTTGCATCTCTTGTACTCGCGGTTTTTCACCCGGGGCATGCGGAAAACGGGATGGGCTGGACTAGACGAGCCTTTCGAGGGGCTATTTACGCAGGGTATGGTCGTTCACGAGACCTACCATGACAGGCGCGGCGGCTGGGTGCAGCCGGCGGAGGTCCGGATCGAGGGCTCCGGGTCGGAGCGGCGTGCGTTTCACGTGAAAACATCCGAGCCGATTGAGATCGGCCCGATCGAGAAGATGTCGAAGTCGAAACGAAACACGATCGACCCCGACGACATCATCGCCAGCCACGGCGCTGATACGGCACGCTGGTTCATGCTGTCAGATTCCCCGCCCGAGCGCGACGTAATCTGGACGGAAGACGGGGTTCAGGGCGCCGCCAGATTTGTGCAGCGTCTTTGGCGTCTCGTCGATGAGATCGTTACCCTGGACGGTTCGGAGACCTTGACAGCCGAAGGTCAACTGGTCCGGAAGGCCGCCCACAGGGCCCTCGCGGCCGTTCAAGAAGACGTGGAGGCGCTTCGCTTTAACCGGGCGGTGGCACGCATTCACGAGCTGGCAAACGTCCTACAGTTCGAGGTTTCGCGCTGTCGGTCTCTGCCTCACGCGGCCGGTCCAGAGCTGCGCGAGGCGGCTCGTCTCCTAGTTCAGATGCTGGCCCCCATGATGCCTCATCTCGCCGAAGAGTGCTGGCGCATTCTGATCTGGCCCGATAGCGGCCTAGTGGGCGACGCCCCGTGGCCGGCCGTCGATCTGGGTCTTGTGCTTGACGAGCAGATCACCTTGCCGGTTCAAGTCAATGGTCGCCGACGGGGCGAGATCACTGTGCTTCGGACGGCCGACGCGGGGGCAGTTGAAGCCGCCGCCCTGGCGCTTGATTCCGTCATTCGGGCTATGGAGGGTCGTCCGGCCCGAAAAGTGGTCGTGGTGCCGCAGAGGATCGTGAATGTCGTCGCTTAGACCAGGAGGTTCGTTGGCGATCATTTGGATTGCTGTTTGCCTTGGCGGGTGCTTGCGCCCGCTCTACGGTCCGACTGCATCGGGCCTCCCCCTCCAACGGATCCTGTCGCAGATCGAAGTAGCCGATGCCGTGACGTCTCCGGGCCAAGAACGTCTTGGGCACTACTTGCGAAGCGAGCTGATATTCGGCCTGGACGGGTCAGGTGAGGTTTCCGATAAAAAGTATCGGCTAACCTTGAACGCTGCGGAATCAGTGCAGGTCACCACAACAGATACCATCACGGGCCGCGCCGACGCCGCTTTGCTCAATGTGAGCGTAAGATACTCGCTTGCAACCAAGGATGGCACGCGCGTCGTTGGAACAGGGATCGCGCGCTCTAATGCCACTTACTTCCGCGACCCGCAGCGGTTTGCTTCGGTGCGGGCCGCGAGAGACGCTGAGATCAGGGCAGCGAAGCTCGCGGCCGACGACATCAAGCAACGCATCGCGGCATTACTCGCCACGTCTCCCTAGGAGCGGCGATGACCGCCGTCAAACCGGCTGACGTCGACCGTCTAGCGCTCTCGCCGCCTCCCGGAACCTGCCTCCTCCTTTTTTACGGGCCGGACCTCGGAAGGGTCGCAGAACGAGCGCGGCTAGCGGCCACAACGGGAGATGGCTCGTCGGGTGACCCATTCCGCCTAATCAAGCTCGCCGGTGACGACATCGCCGACCAGCCTGGTCGGTTGGTGGAGGAGGCTTCGAGCTACGGCCTGTTCGGCTCCCGACGAACGATCTGGGTCAAGGCGACTGCGCGCAACATTACTCCCTCCATCGCGGCGTGTCTCGAACTTGCCCTTCAGGACACGTTGGTCGTGGTCGAAGCCGGCGATCTGCAGAGGACGTCTCCCCTCCGCGCATTGTGCGAGAAATCCAGTCTCGCGCTAGCTCTTCCCTGCTATGCGGACGAGGTGCGGGACCTTGGCGCAATCCTTACCGAAACGCTTCGCGCGGAGTCGCTCGAGATTGATCCCGACGCCCGCGAGCTTCTCACCGAGAGCTTGGGCGGCGATCGGCTAGCGACCCGATCTGAACTGGTCAAGCTGGTCATGTTCGTTCACGGGCGCTCCAGGATCACGCTGGACGACGTCACGGCGGTCGTCAGCGATGTGTCTGGCGTGAGCGTCGACGACGCGATTGATGCGGCTTTCGCGGGAGACCTCGCGGAGTTGGATGCGCGGCTCACCCACCTGCTGCTGCACGGCACCGCGCCCGGCACCCTCCTCTACACTGCCGCAAGGCACGCCTTGTCCCTCCTCGGCCGACGAGCTGCTCTCGACGAGGGGCAGACCCTCGACGTCTTGCTCCGCACCTGGAGAGGCCTTCATTTCCGCCGTCACGCGGCCGTTCAGCGGCAGCTGCGTCGCTGGCCCCAAGCGTCCCTGCAGCGTGCGATCGCCTCTTTGCAAGAGGCGTCGCTCCAGGTTCGGCATTCCGCTGCCATGGCGCAGACGCTCGCGAGTCGGAGCCTTTTCCGACTCGCAAGCCGAGAGTTCTCCAGTAATTTAAGCCGCTAACACTCGCAAGGACCGGCACAGCGCCTCGAGCTGCTCCATCGAGGCATATCGGATGCGGAGTTCGCCTGCTTCGCCCTGCTGCTCGATCCTGACCCGAAGACCTAGACATTGCTGAAGAGACGTCTCCAGCGCACGCATATCCGGGTCCGTTGCCGACGCGCGGCGAGTTCGACGTGTAGGATGCTCCCGTTCGTCCAGCGGTGCTGTGGGCTGCCCTAACCTTTCCACGTCCCTGACCGTCAAACCCTCTTTCACGATCCGATCCGCCGCAGCGCCTGGATCGTCTATAGCCAAAAGCGCTCGGGCGTGACCCGCCGAGATCTCGCCCCGGCCCAGCATGTCGCGCACCCGCTCGGGCAACTTCAAGAGGCGCAGTGTGTTTGCAACGTGGCTTCGGCTTTTGCCCAAAGCGGTCGCAAGCTCGGTCTGCGAATAGCCATGGTGAGTGATCAGGCTCTCGAACCCTGCTGCCTCCTCGACGGCGTTGAGGTCGCTTCGCTGTACGTTCTCGATGATGGCCAGCTCGAGGGCGAGGCGATCATCGGCCTCGAACACCACCACAGGAACATCGTGGAGGCCGGCCCGCTGCGCCGCTCTCCATCGACGCTCCCCAGCAATGATCTCGAAGGCGTCCGGCAGGTTCGGGAGAGGTCGCACGACGATCGGCTGAATTAGGCCGCGTTCGCGGATCGATTCGGTGAGTTCCGCAAGTTCCGCTTCCGCAAAGTGGCGGCGGGGGTTCTGAGGGTTTCGGCGCAAAAACTCCACCGGAACCCGCTTCGCCTTGCGGCCGCGATCTTCCGAACGGAAATCCTCGTCTGCGTCGCCCAAAAGCGCGGCGAGACCCCGCCCAAGCCGCCCTCGCGTGAGTTCGTCGACCATCCTGCCCTCCCGTGCGGCCGATCATGCCGCCGCATTGAGCGCGCGCTCACGCTGAATCACTTCCGACGCAAGCCGGAGATAAGCTTGCGATCCGCTGCACTTTAGATCGTAGAGGAGTGCCGGCTTCCCGTGCGAGGGCGCCTCGGAGACGCGCACATTACGCGGAATGACGGTGTCGTACACCTTCGCGCCCATGAACTGCCGGACATCGGCTACGACTTGGTTGGCCAAGTTGTTCCGCGGATCGAACATGGTGAGCACCACGCCGTGGATAGTCAAACGAGCGTTGAGGGTAGAGCGCACCTGCTCGACTGTTTTCAACAACTGGCTCAGTCCTTCCAGAGCGAAGAACTCGCATTGCAATGGCACGACGACAGCATCCGCGGCTGCAAGCGCATTCACCGTGAGGAGGTTCAGCGAGGGCGGGCAGTCGATCAGGACATAGGTGAAGGCCAGGTCGGTCCGTCGCGGCGCTCCACTTAGTCGGGCGAGAGCATGCGTCAATCGCTGCGCGCGGTCGCGTTCATGCGCGATCTCCACCTCTAATCCGAGGAGATCCATGGTGGAGGGCGCAACCGACAGGTTGGGGACAGCCGTGGCGTGCGCCGCCTCCCGCAATTCCGCCTCGCCCATTAGGACGTGATACGTGGAGATGGCCCGCTTGCGCCGCTCGATGCCAAGCCCAGTCGACGCGTTTCCCTGCGGGTCAAGATCGATGATCAAAACTCGCTCCCCAATCGCCGCCAGGGCGGTTCCGAGGTTGATGGCCGTGGTTGTCTTCCCCACGCCCCCTTTTTGGTTGGCCAGGGCGAGTACCCGCGGGCTGTCACGCGGCGTTAGTCCAGCGAGCGTCAAAGCCGTGCTCAAGTCGGGGGGACCCACCTGCGTATCAGGAGCGTGAGCCCTGGAACCGTGTGATCCGGATGACGCGGCCGTCCGGATGTGTCCGGCTGGGAATCACCTCTGCGTCGAATCTCCAGGATTCGCGGGCCAGCGTCAATTCCGAGGAGTATGTCCGGCCTTTCGGGAACAAGCCGACAGCGCCCTGGAGCAGCAACGGCTGAGCATAGAGCAACAGCCGGTGCAAAGGAGCGAGCGCCCGGGCTGTGACGACCGTCTGCTCCTGGACTGCCAAGGTTGGGACGGCAGCTTCGATGCGGTCCTCTCTCACTGAGACTGCCACGCCCATAGCGGCGGCCGTGCTGCGGAGGAACGCGCATTTGCGGCGGTCGCTCTCGATCAGGAGCACCGCCGGCGCTACGTCACGTGCAGCGATGATGAGCCCGGGCAATCCGGCCCCAGAACCAAGATCGATCCAGGCCTGCGCGTCAGGATGGAGGTGAACGAGTTGGAGACAATCCTCGATATGGCGTCGCCAGACATGAGAAAGGCTTGCCGGCGACACCAGGTTTAGGACACGCTGCCATTTCCGGAGCTCCCGATCGTAGATGTCGAGTTTGTGGCTCGTTTCACGTGAAACGCCGCTGGTGCCTGGGCGGCTCACTCGGATGCGGTCGCAGCTACTCGCTTCGGAATGCGGACGTGAGCTGCGAGCAGGGTAAGCGCAGCGGGCGTTACGCCCTCAAGCCTTGCCGCCTGTCCGAGGGTCGCGGGCCGACGCTCCGATAACCGCATCCTGATCTCGCTCGACACCCCGGGCAGATTATCGAAGTCAAAATCAACAGGCAGCAGAAAAGCTTCCTCACGCCCGAATGCCGCGATGTCGTCGGCCTGGCGGCCAAGATAGACCGAGTAGACCGCATCCGTCTCGATCTGCTGCGTCAATTTCAATGGCACGCCGTGAAGCTCCGGCCAAAGCGCGGCGAGATTGCTCCAGCGAATGCCTGGCCGGGCTAGCAGGTCAAACGCGCTGCGTTTCTGGCCATCCATGGTGACCGTGATCCCGGAGCGAGCGGCTGCCTGCGGGGTGATCGTCAACTCCTTCACGCGCAAGCGGACGTAGTTCAAGTCGTTATGCCACCGGAGAAAGCGTTGGCTGCGCTCCCCAGAGACTGCTCCGATCGAGATTGCGAGTGGAGTCAGCCTCTCGTCGGCGTTATCCGCCCGCAAGCTGAGCCGGAACTCGGACCGCGAGGTAAACATCCGGTACGGCTCCGTCACTCCCCGCGAGATTAGGTCGTCGAGCAGAACGCCGATGTAGGATTCGCCCCGCGAAGGCGTCAACATCTCGCCACCCGATGCAGACCGCGCCGCGTTGAAGCCCGCAATTATCCCTTGCGCGGCCGCCTCCTCGTACCCGGTCGTACCGTTAATCTGGCCCGCAAAGAATAGAGACTTCACGGCCCGGGTCTGAAGACTTGGCTCGAGTGCGCGGGGATCTACAAAGTCGTACTCGATCGCGTAGCCGGGCCGAATCATCCGGACGTGTTCGAGGCCGGCGATGTGCGTCAACATTTCTAGTTGCGCATCCTCCGGAAGCGAGGTCGAAATCCCGTTCGGGTACACCGTCGCGTCGTCGAGGCCTTCGGGCTCGAGGAAAACCTGGTGGCTCTCTCGGTCCGCGAAGCGAACCACCTTGTCTTCGATCGAAGGGCAGTATCGCGGCCCCTTCCCCCGTATCGCGCCTCCGTACAGCGCCGAGCGATGAAGGTTGCGGCGAATAACATCGTGGACTGCATGGTTGGTCCGCGTGATGCCGCACTCGATCTGAGGTGCGGCGATCCGATCGGTCATGAACGAGAACGGGACCGCCTCGGCATCGGCCGCCTGACGCTGGACGGCGGACCAGTCGATGGTGCGCCCGTCCAACCGTGGAGGCGTACCGGTTTTCAGGCGGCCGATCGGAAAGGCGTGCCGGGCAAGGGTCCGGGCAAGCGCATCCGAAGGCGCCTCGCCATGTCGCCCGGCCCTGATCTGGCGAGACCCGATATGGATGGTTCCGCCCAGGAAGGTGCCGGTGGTGATGACGAGGGCCCCGGCTGCAAGCCGCCTACGGTCGGCAAGCAGGAGGGCGCGGACCCGTCCGCCGCTAATCTCGATGTCCTCGGCTTCGCCCTGGATCAGGCTCAGATGCGGCAGCCCGTCCAGGGCCTCGCGCACGGCACGCGCGTAGAGCTTGCGGTCAGCCTGAGTTCGCGGACCGCGAACGGCAGGACCCTTGCGCCGATTGAGCAGCCTGAACTGGATACCTGCCGCATCTGCAGCGCGCCCCATAACGCCATCCAGGGCATCGATCTCTCGGACGAGATGCCCCTTGCCAATTCCGCCAATGGCAGGATTGCAGGACATGATCCCGATCGTGGCGAGGGACTGTGTGACCAGCGCCGTTCGCGCACCAAGCCGAGCGGCAGCGCTTGCGGCCTCAACGCCGGCATGGCCTCCCCCGACCACGATCACGTCGTACAGAACGCTGCTCTCCATCATGTCTTGATCAACGCCCCTACTTGCCCACGCAGAAGCTTGCGAAGATGCGGTCCAGGATGTCTTCCACGTCGACCCGCCCCGTCAACCGTCCGAGCGCTCTCAGGGCGAGCCGTAGGTCTTCCGCAACGAGTTCGGTCGCGCCGGATGGTCCGGCGACTTGAGTGCGCTCGAGGCAGGCGACCACCTCCTGGAGGGCGGAACGGTGGCGCTCGCGGGTGACCACGGCGTCTCCCGCACCGACGAGAGCGCCTGCGGCTAGTTCGTGAACTCGATCGAGAAGTTGCTGCAGCCCGTCCCCATTCTGCGCCGAGACAGTCAGGCCTTGGATTCTTGTTTTGCGAGGCCCCAGTAAATCGCCTTTTGTCCTCACCTCCTGTACCAGCCGCGCCTCCGGGGTTGCCACTTGGGACTTTTGAGACTCGACTGAGGTCAGCCACAGAACGAGATCCGCAGAGGCAATCCGGGTATTAGACCGCGCCATGCCAAGCCGCTCGACGGGATCGTCGCTTTGACGGAGCCCTGCCGTGTCGGTGAAGGTGACGGGAAGACCGCTCAGATCGCAGCGGACCTCGATCGCGTCCCGCGTCGTGCCGGCCATCGGCGACACGATGGCGACCTCCCGCCGGGCGATTGCGTTGATGAGGGTCGATTTCCCCGCGTTCGGCGGTCCCGCTATCACTACCACGAAGCCCTCGCGCAGGCGCTCCGCCCGCTCGGAGCCCACGAGAGCGGCCCTAACCTCTGCCGCTACCTCGGCCGAGACCTCGATCGTGGACGCTCCAACTTCCGTCGGGACATCCTCCTCCTCGGAGAAGTCGAGGCATGCCTCGCAGGCGGCCAGTGCGTCGGCAAGTCGCTCGCGCCAGGCCAAGACTCGCCCCGAGAGCTCTCCTTCGAGATCGCGAACTGCCTGCCGACGCTGAGCTTCCGTCTCCGCATCGATGAGGTCGGCCAGGCCTTCGACGGCTGTGAGGTCGAGACGGCCATTCAGGAAAGCCCGACGCGTGAACTCACCGGGTTCGGCACCACGGCAGCGCGGCCGAGCGGCTAGTACCCTCGCGATCGCGGCCCGCACGGCGATGCCGCCATGGACATGAAGCTCGATCTGGTCCTCACCGGTGAAGGTTGTCGGTCCCGGCAGCCAAAGCACCAAAGCCTTGTCCAGCACATCCTTCGAGACCGGATCCCGAAGCGTGCGGAGGGAGGCACGGCGCGGAGGTGGAGGCGAGCCAACCAGCAGCGAGCCGAGGACTAATCTCGCTTCCGGTCCGCTGATTCGGACCACCGCGATAGCGGAACGCCCATGGCCGGACGCGAAAGCGAAGATCGTATCCGGTGAGAAGCGCGATGTGTCCGCCGTGCCGTCCGAACTTCCGTCCATCGCAGGAGTGGCCCTCCGCGGTCCTCGCTTTTCGCGCACATGTTGCGCAGCATTGGCCGGGTGTATCGGTTGCGCGAGTCGAGCTCTGCCCCACTTTGGGGTCGAGACGGCCCACCGCGTCAGCTCACGTGTTCATCGAGTCGAAGAAATCCCCGTTCGTCTTTGTCTGCCTCAGCTTGTCGAGCAGGAACTCGATCGCGTCGACGGTGCCCATGGGATTCAGGATGCGGCGCAGCACGTACATCTTCTTCAGCACGTCGGGAGCGGCCAGCAGCTCCTCCTTCCGGGTGCCGGACCGGGTGATGTCGAGCGCGGGGAAGATGCGCTTATCCGACACCTTCCGGTCCAGGATGATCTCCGAATTGCCGGTGCCCTTGAACTCCTCGAAGATCACCTCGTCCATCCGGGACCCGGTGTCGATAAGCGCGGTCGCGATGATGGTGAGCGACCCCCCCTCCTCGATATTGCGAGCGGCACCGAAAAAGCGCTTCGGCCGCTGCAGCGCGTTCGCGTCGACGCCGCCCGTCAGAACCTTACCGGATGACGGCACGACCGTGTTGTAGGCGCGGCCGAGCCGGGTGATGGAATCGAGCAGGATCACCACGTCGCGGCCGTGCTCGACGAGCCGCTTCGCCTTTTCGATGACCATCTCGGCGACCTGGACGTGGCGCTGGGCAGGCTCGTCGAAGGTTGAGGAAATCACCTCGCCCTTCACCGAGCGCTGCATGTCGGTCACTTCCTCGGGACGCTCGTCGATGAGGAGCACGATGAGATAGCAATCGGAGTGATTCGCCGTGACCGACTTGGCGATGTTCTGAAGGAGGACGGTCTTTCCGGTCCGCGGAGGCGACACGATCAGGGCCCGCTGACCTTTGCCAATCGGCGCCACGACGTCGATGATCCTGGCGGAAAAGTCCTTCTTGCCGCCCTCCTCCAGGTATTCCAGCCTGAAGCGCTCATCAGGATAGAGCGGCGTCAGGTTGTCAAAATGCACCTTGTGCTTGATCTTCTCCGGGTCTTCGAAATTGATCGTGTTGACCTTCAGGAGAGCAAAATAGCGCTCACCGTCCTTGGGCCCGCGGATCGGGCCGTCAACCGTGTCCCCAGTTCTTAACCCGAAGCGCCTGATCTGGGAGGGCGACACGTAGATGTCGTCGGGACCCGGTAGGTAGTTTGAGTCGGCCGACCGCAAAAAGCCGAAGCCGTCGAGGAGGACCTCGACCACGCCCATGCCGACGATCTCTGTCTCTTGCGAGGCGAGCTGCTTCAAAATCGCGAACATGAGCTCCTGCTTCCGCATTGTGCTCGCGTTCTCGACCTCTACCTCCTCGGCGAAGGTCAGTAGCTCGGTTGCCGACTTGGCCTTCAGATCTTCCAGTTTGACTTCCCTCATGGGGAAAACACTCTCGCTATGATCGCGGGTTTGAGACTCGATGGGACAGGCGCGACAGGGTGACCCGGTCAAGCACGCCCGGTGTTGCGAGCCCGTCGGGGCTCCACGCGCGGCGTCCTGTCGGTGAGGAGAACTTTGACTATAGAGACATCATCCCCTGTCCTCAAGACCCGGTCGCCAATAAAAACTAGAATGGCTTCACCACCACGAGGAGTACGATCAGAACGAGCGCAATGGTCGGAACTTCGTTGAGCAACCTGTAGAAGCCTGGCGTCCGGCTGTTCCGATCCGCGGCGAAACCGCGAACGGTGGCGGCCATGAAGCCGTGCAGCCCTGATAGAACAAGCACCAGTGCGAGCTTGGCATGGAGCCAACCAGCTCGAAAAAATCCGCCCTCCCATGCCAGCGCCAAGCCGAGCACCCAGGTGATGATCATGGCGGGAGTCATAATGGCCTTGAGGAGCCGGCGCTCCATCACCTTGAATGTCTCGGACTGGGCCGACCCGGTAGGCGCGTCCGCGTGGTAGACGAAGAGGCGCGGCAGGTAGAGCAGCCCCGCCATCCAGGACACCATCGAGACGATGTGGAGGGCCTTCAGCCAGAGATAGAGCATCTCAGCTCGCCCGGACCCGCGCCAGCATGCGGGAGACGTTCTCGATCGGCGTGTCCTTGATGATGCCGTGCCCGAGATTGAAGATGTGCGGTCGGTCCCGAACGGTGTCGAGGACGCGGTCGACCGCCTCGTCCAAGGCGTCACCGCCCCTGAGGAGGATCGCGGGATCGAGATTGCCCTGCGAGGCCAGATTGCCGGGTAGTTGGCGCAAGGCCGCGGGTAGCGCGGTGTCCTGATCGATCCCGATCCCTGCAGCCCCCAAGGCGGCGTAGTCGGTCAGGCGTTTGCCCTGGCCGCGCGGGAAGACGATCACCTTGGCGTCGGCACGCAGCGCCCGGACGCCGGCCACGATCCTGCCGATGGGCTCCAGGGATAGCGGTTCCAGAAGGTCGGGTGGAAGCGCGCCGGCATGACTCTCGAAAATCTGCACGGTCTCAGCCCCGGCCTCGATCTGCGCGACGAGATAGGTGATGGAAGATTCAACCAGGAGGTCGACCAACGCCTGCATGAAGGCCGGATCCCTACGGGCGGCTGCAAGGGCCGGGGCCTGGTCCGGGGTGCCCCGACCCGCCACCATATAGGCCGCGACCGTCCAGGGCGCCCCGCAGAAGCCGAGGAGTGTCGTACCCAGCGGCAGCTCCGCCCTGATCCGGCGGAGCGCCTCGAGCACCGGCGCGAGCCGGTCGAGCGGCAAGTCCGGCGCGAGGCGAGCGAGATCGGCCTTCGAGGTGGTCGGCCGAAGGCGCGGCCCCTCGCCCGCGTCGAGACGGAACTCGGCCCCGAGCGCATCCGGCAGAATGAGGATGTCGGAAAACAGGATGGCGCCGTCGAAACCAAACCGTCGAATCGGTTGCAGCGTCACCTCGGCGGCGAGATCAGGCGTGTAGCACAAAGTCGTAAATGCGCCCGCTTTAGCACGGGTCGCCAGATACTCCGGCAGGTAACGGCCTGCCTGCCGCATGATCCAGACGGGAGGCGGCCACACAGCCTCACCAGCGAGCACCCGAAGGATCGTCTTTTCAACCATCAGAGCCCTAACGACCCTTCCTCGTACTAGAATCGAATCCCTGACTCTTCTCCTTCTCTTGGGGGGTGGTGAGCGATGCCGCAATCCCGTCCACAGGCCGCGCACAGCGAGCACGCGGGCTAAGCCAAGAGGGAGCCCGCGCCGCCTCCGCTTACATTTCGCAAAGGTTAACAGATAGTTATCGAGCTGCTGAGATAGGTAGGGCGAAATTAGAATCGGCCTGTTACCGGATCTGTTCAGTGCTCCTTTGCATGCCGGGTTTGTTAACAATTGGTGTCTTAACCCACAGCCTACCCGTCTGGACCGCACGGAAGCGCTTGGTTATCCACACCGATCGACTCTCCGTGCACGGGTTCTCGGTTCAGTGGGGCGCAGCTACTTTCACCTCCATCTCGTGTCAGACTCCACGGGCGAGACCTTGATAGCGGTCGCGCGGGCAGCGACTGCGCAATATGAAGGCGTATCCGCGATCGAGCACGTCTACCCGCTGGTGCGCTCTGCTCGGCAACTCGATCGCGTCCTCGCGGAGATCGATTCGGCCCCGGGGATAGTCCTCTACACCTTGGTCGATCGCGAGCTCAGCGCCCGGCTGGAGGAGAAGTGTCGCGAAGTTGGCTGTCCCCACCTGTCCGTCCTGGCGCCCGTCCATGCTCTCCTGGAATCCTATGTCGGCGCCGCCTCCACGGCGCGGCCCGGCGCGCAGCACATGCTGAATGCGGAGTACTTCAAGCGCATCGACGCCATGAACTTCACGCTCGCGCATGATGACGGTCAGTTGCCGGACGATCTTGACACGGCCGATGTCGTGCTGGTTGGGGTCAGCCGAACGTCCAAGACACCGACCTCGATCTATCTCGCCAACCGCGGCCTGAAGACAGCGAACATCCCGCTCGTGCCGGGCCATCCGCCCCCGTCGGGGCTGGGTCAGACCCGCCGCGCGTTGGTGGTCGGGCTGGTGGCCTCGCCGGAACGGATAGTGCAAATCCGCCAGAACCGTCTTCTGTCCCTGAAGGCGGACGACGATACGGCTTATGTCGATCGCGAGGCGGTGGCCGAGGAGATCGCATTCTCGCGCCGGCTCTGCGCCCGGCACAATTGGCCGATGATAGATGTGACGCGCCGTTCGATCGAGGAGACGGCAGCCGCAATCGTGGATCTCTATCGGGCGCATAGCCTGAAGTTCATCGTGACCTGACCATGGTGAGAGCGAGGCTCTGGCGAGCGGACAGCCCGATCCTTCTTGCCTCGACCAGCACGACACGGCGTTTGCTGCTCGAAGCGGCGGGGTTGCCCGTCGACACTGAGCCTTCCGGGATCGATGAGCGCTCGCTGCAGGGGGAGCTCGGATACGTGGCTCCGACCGAGATCGTTTCGAGCCTCGCGAAAGCGAAAGCCATAGCAGTCTCGGAGCGGAGACCAGACCGGATCGTGATTGGCGCGGACCAGATCCTGGAGCTCGACGATAGGGTTTTCGGTAAGGCGGGGGACGCTTCGGAGGCTCGCCGCCAGCTCGCCTGTTTCGTGGGCCGTACCCACACGCTCGTGTCCGCGGTCGCGATCGCGCGCGGCGGCCGGATCGAGTTCTGCTGCGCGGACCGCGCGGCGCTGACCATGCGGGCGCTTTGCGAAGCCGAGATCGCCGGCTACGTGGCGCTTGCCGGAGCTGCCGCGACCCGGAGCGTCGGCTGCTACGAGGCTGAGGGGCTCGGGCTTCACCTCTTCGACCGGATCGAGGGCGAGCACTCGACCATCCTCGGTCTGCCGATGCTCCCGCTCCTGGCTGAGCTTCGCCGCATGGGGCTTCTGGGGCTGTGAGGGGGGCGTCCTGATGATCCGAGCCTTCGTAATCGGACACCCGATCGCGCATTCGCGCTCGCCCCTGATCCACGGCCACTGGCTGCAGGAACTCGGGATTGGGGGCTCTTACGAGCGGATCGACGTAGCGCCGGCGGAGCTTGGGACGTTTCTGTCGAGTTTTCAGGCGCACGGCTTCGTCGGCGGCAACGTCACGGTCCCGCACAAGAAAGCCGCGTTCCGGCTCGTGGACGAGCTGACCGGAGAAGCGCGCCGGCTCGGGGCGGTGAACACGTTGAGCCTGACCCCGCAAGGCCATGTGCGCGGCCACAACACGGACGGAGCAGGCTTCGTCGACAGTGTTCGCGAGGCAGTCGGCCCGGACTGGCAGCGTCAGGCCGCGACCGCCGTCGTGATCGGAGCCGGGGGAGCGGCTCGCGCGATCGTAGCGGCCCTGCTCGATCTCGGAAGCGCCCGTATCCGGGTCGTGAACCGCACAACCGCCCGGGCTGACGACATCCGCAGCTTCGATCCGTCGCGCGTCGAGGCGATCGCCTGGGGCGATCGCTCCTCGGCGCTCGACCGAGCCGATCTCCTCGTCAACGCGAGCACGCTCGGGATGGTCGGGCAGCCGTCCCTCGACCTTCGTCTCGATCTCCTACCCCCGACCGCGATCGTGGCTGATCTCGTGTACGTTCCCCTCGTGACGCCGCTTCTCGCGGCAGCCCGCGAGCGCGGGCTCCGTACCGTCAGCGGGATCGGCATGCTGCTTCACCAGGCCGTGCCTGGCTTCAGGACCTGGTTCGGCGGCGTTCCGGTCGTCACCCCCGCGCTGCGGGCGCTGGTCGAGCGGGACGTCGAGCGAGGCGCATGACCTTTGTGCTCGGGCTCACCGGCTCGATTGGGATGGGCAAGTCGACGACGGCCGCCATGTTTCGGGTTCTCGGCGTGCCCGTACATGACGCCGACGCGGCCGTTCACGCGCTCTATCGAGGTCGCGCCAGGGAGCCGATCGAGGCGGCCTTTCCGGGCACGGTCGTGGACGGCCGGGTCGACCGGGTCAGGCTCGGGGCCATCGTGCTCGGCTCGAGCGCCAGCCTGAGGCGGCTCGAGGCCATCGTCCATCCCCTTGTCCAGGAGGAGGAGCGAGCCTTTCTGTCCGTGGCCTACACGCATCGCGCCCCGCTCGCGGTGCTCGACGTCCCCCTTCTGTTCGAGGCCGGGGCGAGCAGTCGCGTCGACGCCGTCGTTGTGGTCACGGCCCCAGCCGTAGTTCAGCTCAACCGCGTGCTGGCGCGTCCGGGCATGAGCCAGGACAACCTCGCCGCCATCCTTGCGAAGCAGATGCCGGACGCCGAGAAACGCTTTCGGGCCCATTTTTTGGTGGATACCGGCGGCGGTCTCTCTCGCGCGGAGGCGCAAGTCGCCGATATCGTGCGCGCGCTCGCTGGCCGACCTGGCCGCGTCTCCCGCATGAGATCGGAATCTCGCCCTGTCCATCCTGCGTGAGATCGTTTTCGACACCGAAACCACGGGCGTCGATCACGCGTCAGGCCATCGGGTCGTCGAGGTCGGCGGGATCGAGCTCCTGAACCATATCCCGACGGGCAAGCACTTCCACGTCTACGTCAATCCGCGGCGGCCCATGCCGCAGGAGGCCTTCGACGTTCACGGCCTGTCGGACGCGTTCTTGGCCGACAAGCTGATCTTCGAGGCGGTTGCGGATGAGCTGCACGCCTTTTTCGGCGACGCGAGGCTTGTCGCCCACAACGCGGTGTTCGATATCGGCTTCCTGAATGCCGAGTTCGCTCGCACCGGCCATCCCCGGCTAACCACCGATCGCGTAGTCGACACGCTGGCGCTCGCCCGGCGCAAGCATCCGGGTGCCTCGAACAGCCTCGACGCCCTATGCGCCCGGTACGGGATCGACACGACGCGCCGGGTGAAGCACGGAGCGCTCCTCGATTCGGAACTCCTGGCCGATGTTTACATCGAGCTAATCGGGGGCCGTCAGACCGATCTCGGGCTTGCGGTCGCCCAACGCGTAGTCCACCCGCCGCCCGGCGCCATCCTGGTCCCAGTCGTCCGGACCGTCCGCCCGGACAACTTTCGCCTTAACCAGGCCGAGCGTGCGGCGCATGCGGCCTTTGTGGCGACCCTCGGCGACGCCGCGATCTGGCGCGGCTATCTTGGCGGAGAAAGCCGCGGCTGAGCAGCCTCAGCTCGGGAATTGCGCCCGCGGCTGGCCGACATTCGCCTCTGCTTTTTGCTGATAGAGACCCACGAAGTCGATCGGATCAATGTAGAGCGGCGGGAAACCGCCATTCCGGACCGCCTCTGCAACAATTTGCCGTGCGAAGGGGAAGAGCAGGCGGGGGCACTCGATCATGACGACCGGGTGAAGCTGGTCGGCCGGGACGTTCTTGACGCGGAACACGCCGGAATAGGTCAGGTCGAACGCGAACAGCACTTCCTCGCCGATTTTGGCGCTTCCCTCGAGCGAGAGATCCACCTCGAAGTCGGTCTCGGCAAGCTGCTTCGCGTTCACATTGACCTGTATCGCGATCTGAGGTCCCTGCTGCTGAGGCTGCAGGGAACGCGGCGCGTTTGGGTTCTCGAACGAGATGTCCTTTGCATATTGCGCGAGCGCGTTGAGCTGCGGCCCTTCGGTGGGAGCGGCGTCCGGGGTTGGCGAAGCCTGTGCGCCGTTGCCCGCCGGTGTATCGGCCATTGTCCGCTCCTGATGGGGATTGACGTTCGAGCCCGGCAGGTCGCGCCCGAAAAGCGGTGCGCGAGTGGCCGGTGGCCGACGCGGGATGCCGCTATCACGCTTCATTGAGGCTCACAAGACGACGCCTCGGGCTCTGCTTGTGGACCGTGATGGTGGATGTTACGGACGACCTTCGCCGTATGGCCACGGAGGCGGGCTGCGGCGGCGGACCTGCCGGAGGGCCGGCCTGTCCGCGCCGTGACCGAGGTCTCAGATCCGTTCGATGTCAGATCAGTTCGACGTGACCACCCTCGTATTCCTCGCGCTCGCCGTCTTCGTGATCTGGCGGCTGAGGTCGGTCCTTGGGCAGAAGACGGGACGCGAGCAGCCTCCCTCCGATCCGTTCACCCGGCGCGAGACGTCCGACCCGCCGCAGGCGCCGTCGCCCGGGATCGACAATGTTGTCCGCCTGCCGACCGGCGGCAACGATCGGCCTGCCGCTCCGGCCGCTCCGCCCCAGGACCGCTGGTTCGGCATCGCGGAGCCGGGCTCACCCGTCGCGCACGGGCTCGACGAGATCGCCAAAACGGAGCCGGCCTTTGATCCGAAGGGCTTCGCTGAGGGCGCGAAATCCGCCTACGAGATGATTGTCTCGGCCTTCGCGCACGGCGACACGAAGGCCTTGAAGGGTCTTCTGTCGCGGGACGTCTACGAAGGTTTCGAGAAGGCTATTCAGGAGCGCGAGAAGCGGGGCGAAAAGGCGGAGACGACCTTTGTCTCGATCGACAAGGCCGAAATCGTCGCGGTCGAGTGCCGCAACCGCGTGGCGCAGATCACGATGCGCTTCGTCTCGAAGCTGATCACGGCGACGCGCGACGCCGGGGGCGCAGTGATCGAGGGCAGTCCCGAAACCGTCGTGGACGTCACCGATACCTGGGCCTTTTCGCGGACGCTCGGAACCCGCGACCCGAACTGGCAACTCGTCGCGACTGAAGCCGGGCAATAAAGCGAAGGTTGGCCCTCGGCGGCTGGCGAGGCGGCGGCCTGGTCTTGCCCAAGGGCTTCGGACCTGGTCTGGCGGAACCGGCAACTTCAGGTCGGATGCGATGCGGCGATTACCTCTCATCGTGCGCTCCGCGTTGTCGCTCCTTTTTGCGGCTCATCTAGCGCATGCGCGGCTCGCCCTCGCTCACGAGAACGCCGTATCCGGCGAGCGCCTAGCCTTCGCCGACCTTCCCGGCTGGGCCGAGGACGATCATTCGGCCGCACTCCTGGCGTTCCGGAAGACCTGCCGGATGGGGCAGACCGCCTCGATGTGCCGGGCTGCGTCCCGTGTCGCGCGCGACAAGCCCGAGGCAGCCCGGCGGTTCTTCGAAAGGTGGTTCGAACCATTCGAGGTTTCGCCGACCGGGTTTCTGACCGGCTATTACGAGCCGGAACTGCCCGGTTCGCTTGCGTCGGACGCAGCCTACCCTACCCCTCTGCTCGCGCGCCCATCGGGTCTCGTGCTTCGTCCGGCCGGTCCGCTCCCATCCGGTTGGCCTGAGGGACTTGCGGCCGCGCGCCGCATGGGTTCGGGATATGAGGCCTATCCCGACCGCGCGGCGATCGAGGAAGGAGCCCTCGGGGCCGAGGCTCGCCCCATCGTGTTCCTGGCCGATCCGGTCGACGCCTTCACGATCCATGTCCAGGGGTCGGCCCGCATTCGGTTGGCCGGCGGCCGCGTGATCAGGGTCGGCTTCGATGGTCGCAACGGCCACCCGTACACGTCGGTCGGCCGCGTGCTTGCCGACGCGGAAGGCGTCGCCCGGTCCGAGATGACGGCGGACCGCCTCTTCTCCTGGTTGAAGGCCCATCCGGAGCGGGCGCCCGCGATCATGCGGGCCAATCGCTCCTACATCTTCTTCCGCCGGATCGAGGCCGCGCCGGATGAGGGCCCGATCGGGGGCGCAGGCGTGCCGCTTACGGCCGGCCGCAGCCTCGCCGTGGACCGCACCGTCTGGCGCTATGGAACCCTGGTCTGGCTGGATGGGGAACTCCCGCGGCCCGGAGGCGGAGCGGAGCCGCTTCGCCGGCTCGTGGTCGCGCAGGACACCGGCACGGCGATCGTCGGAGAGGCGCGCGGGGACCTGTTCTTCGGCTCGGGGCCAGAGACGGGCTCTCGGGCGAGCCTCGTGCGACACCCGGTCCGGTGGGTTGGGCTCAGGCCGAAGGGACGTGCCGCCTTGGGGCTGGCGAGATGATCCGGCATCCGCGTCGTCCGCTGAGCGCGGAGGATCGTCGCGTGTGGGCCGAGGTGGCGCGGTCGGTTCGGCCGCTTGACGGACGCATGATGGAGGTGCCGATGCCTCCGCGCGCCGTCCTCGACGCCCCGGAGCCCCGGATTGCGATAGCGCCGCGGACTAGACCCGTTGCGCCCGTGCCGCAGCCGAAGCTTCCCTCGCTCGCGCCGCTGGAGCGACGCACCGCGCGAGCACTGGCGCGAGGTCAAACGCGCGCGGACCGGAGTCTCGACCTGCACGGTCTGACCCAGGCAGAAGCGCATTCGCGTCTCACCGGCTTTCTTCGCAGCGCCCAGGCGACAGGGCACAGCCTCGTGCTCGTGATCACCGGCCAGGGAGGCTTTGCAGGATTGGCCGGCGAGCGCGGTGTGCTTCGGCGCGTTGTGCCGCTCTGGCTGCGGCTGCCGCAGATGCGCGGGATCGTGCTCGGCTTCGAAGAGGCCGGGCCGCGGCAGGGCGGCGCAGGCGCCCTCTATGTCAGGCTGAGGCGGCTCCGGCCGGGCGGCTGACGACCTCGTCGCTTGCCCTCGACCGGCGGCGATGCGAAAGCGGCGCCTCCCCCTTTCGAAGAGACCCCATGCCCGCCGCCGGCCTCGACATCCTTGCACTCGGCAACGCCATCGTGGACGTCCTGTCGCACACCGATGAGCGCTTCCTCGTCGACCAATCGCTGCACAAGGGCACGATGGCCCTCATCGACGAGTCGCGAGCCGAGAGCCTGTACCGCGCCATGGGGCCGGCCGTGATCGTGTCCGGAGGCTCGGCCGCGAACACGGCGGTGGGCGCCGCCTCGCTCGGCGCCCGGACCGGCTTCGTCGGCAAGGTCCGCGATGACGAGCTCGGCCGCCTGTTCGCGCACGACCTGAAGGCGGTCGGGGTCGCGTTCGACACGCGCCCCGCGGAGGCCGGGCCCGCGACGGCGCGGTGCTTCGTGCTTGTCACGCCGGACGGCGAGCGTACCATGAACACGTATCTCGGGGCCTGCCAGGACCTCGGGCTGGACGACGTCGACCCCGCGCAGGTCGCGTCGGCCCGGATACTCTATCTCGAGGGCTACCTGTGGGACCCCCCGGCCGCCAAGGACGCGTTCCGGAAGGCCGTCCGGATCGCGCACGAGGCCGGCAACAAGGTCGCGCTCTCCCTCTCGGACCCGTTCTGCGTCGACCGCTACCGCGGCGAGTTCAGAGAGCTCGTCCGGGACGGCAGCGTGGACATCCTGTTCGCCAATGCTCATGAGCTAAAAAGCCTCTACGAGACTGCCGACGAGGGCACCGCAATCGCGGCGCTCCGGGGCGAGGGGATCGTGGGCGTCGTGACGCGGTCGGCCGAGGGGGCGCTCGTCGTGTCCCGCGACCGAACCGAGGCCGTGGCGGCCTCGCCGGTGGGGACCGTCGTCGATACGACCGGGGCGGGCGACCTCTTCGCGGCCGGGTTCCTGGCCGGGCTCGCTCGGGGACTCGACGGTCGGGATTGCGCGCGTCTCGGCGCTCTCGCGGCCGCGGAGGTCATCGGCCATCTCGGGGCGCGCCCCCAGGTCAACCTCGCCGACTTCGCCCGGGCGAGAGGGCTGTTGAGCTAGCGTTCGCGTCGAACGTTCTCGGAGCGGTGGCGTTGTCGGCCCGAGAGGAACCAGGACGATGAGCAACGCGGGCTACGGAAATCACGATGCCACGAAACCGGGTTCGGCCACGGGCGATCGACCCGCCGTCCGGGGGCCCGGGACCCGCGCACCGACGCCGTCCGGTGCCGAGCCCCGCGCGGGTGGCCCGGGCCCCGTGTCTTCGACGGGCCCAGAGGATGAGAGCCGCAAGGTCGCGGCTCCCGGCGAGGGGGCTAGCCGGGCCGGCGCCCAGGGCGACGAGGCGGATCCGGGAGTGGGTTGAGTCGGGAGGTCCTTCGATGGGCGTGTCCAGCAACACGGTGGACGAAAAGCCGGGGCAGGGTGAAGGGACGGGACCCGAAACTTCCGGCGCCACGCTCGCTGGGATTGGCGTCCCGACAGCCCGGACGTTAGGTCGCCGGCCCACGAACGTGGACGCCCTGGGCAGCACGCAGCCGCGCCGGTTGCCGAGGTGACACACGGGCGTGGGTGAAAGCCGAAAGCGCGGGATCGGAGACATCATGACAAGCAGGAAGCCTGACGACGATAAGGTGGGCCAGGCCAGGGCTCGGGACGACGGACGGCAAACTCTGCAGCAACGAGCCATCCTTGGGGGCGGTGGTGAGGATGGCGGCCGGCCGGAGCCGAAGAGCGAAGCCGATTGGGCGGCTCGCGGCGCATCAGGTGGAGAGCCGGGCCGTCCGCCAGTCGACGTGGGCGGCAACAGCGGCGGGCACGGCGACCGCTTACCGACCGGTGGTGCAACCGTGTCCAACGCTCCGGCATCGAATCCGAAGACCAAGCCCGGACATCGGCACGAGAGCTAGGCCATGCTGGCGCATCCGGGTCCGGCAACCCCGGCCCCCGGTCAGGAGAGCGTTTGGACCTATCCCAGGCCCGCCATCCTCGAGCCGACCGGGAGGCATTTGCGCGTCTTGTTCGCCGGTCGCGTGATCGCGGATACGACCCGCGGTCTCCGTGTGCTTGAGACCAGCCACCCGCCCACGTACTACTTCCCGCCGGACGACGTCGCGAGCGGCTATTTGCGACCCGCCCCGGGGGGCAGCCTCTGCGAATGGAAGGGCGGCGCCCGCTACCTCGATGTGGTGGTGGGTGGCGAAAGCGCGCCTGCCGCGGCCTGGACGTATCCGAATCCCGCGCCCGAGTTTCGGCGGATCAAGAACCATGTCGCGTTCTACGCGGCAGCCATGGAATCGTGCTGGGTCGATGGGGAACTCGTCGTTCCTCAAGAGGGAGGCTTCTACGGCGGCTGGATCACCTCCCATGTGGCCGGACCGTTCAAGGGCTCGCCCGGAACGCGAATGTGGTGAGTGGCGCGCGGAATTGTGCGTTCTGCGCGACGTGCGGATGATGCGGTCCAGATCGCCGTCGACAAAGCTGTCTCGGGAGGTGCAGATGCAAAGTGTTCTAGCTGCCATTGGCAGCCGCGTGGCGCGGCTCATGGTCGGAGCGGCCGCGGCCGGTTTGGCGCTCGCCTCGACGGCCGGGGCGCAGGACTGGCCGGCCCGGCCGACCACGATCGTAGTTCCTTTCACGGCCGGCGGCACCACCGATCTGTTCGGTCGCATCTTCGCGCAAGCCATGCAGGAGAAGTACGGCAAGCCGTTCCTGGTCGAGAACAAGGCGGGCGCGGGCGGAACCGTCGGTGCCGCGTCCGTCGCGAAATCCGCCAATGACGGCTACACCCTCCTGGTCGGAACCGCGAGCACGCACGCGATCGCGCCCTATGTGTACCGGCGCACAGGCTACGACGCCGAGACGGACTTCCAGCCGATCAGCCTGTTCGCGCAATTGCCCAACCTGCTCGTCGTCTCGCCCAAGCTGCCGGTGAAGACGTTCGCGGAATTCATCGACTACGTGAAGGCGAATTCCGGTAAGCTGAGCTATGGCTCGTCGGGGGTCGGGGCGTCGAACCACCTGCCGGGCGAGATGATCCAGAAGCTCACCGGCGCGACGATGACCCATGTGCCGTACCGGTCGTCGGGTGACATCATGAACGCGATCGCGGGCGGGCATATCGACCTCGCTTTCGACAACATGACGCTCGCCTGGCCTCAGGCCCAGGGCGGGACGGTGCGGGCGATCGCGGTCACCTCGAAGGAGCGCAGCCCGACGGCGCCCGACATCCCGGCCATCGCCGAGACATTTCCGGATTTCGACGTCGCGACTTGGCATGGGCTGTTCGCCCCGGCCGGAACCCCGCGGGCCATCGTGGACGCGATCGCGGGCGACGTGAAGCGCATCTACGAGACGCCTTCTGTGCGGGCCAAGCTGAAGGAGATCGGAGCGGTCGCGGCCCCGAACACGCCCGACGCATTCACGGCTTTCGCCAAGGCGGAGCGGACGAAATACGAGCAGATCGTGAAGGCGGCCGGCCTGACGCCTCAGTGACCCGAGACGGCCTCGCTCAGCCCTGGCCCGGCGCGCCCGGTTGCCGGAGCGGATGGGCGCGCGCGAACGCGTCCTGCTCCAGGCAGGATTCGGCGATTCGGGCGACGGTCGGGACTTTGTCGAGGTCGGCCCCGAAGAGCTTGGCGCCGGCTGTGAGGCTGACGAGGCAGATGTCCGCCATCGTGACCGCGTTGCCGTGGCAGAAGCGGCCGGTCTCCGGCTCGGTCGCGAGGTGGCTCTCGATCGCGCTGAGCCCGGCGCCGATCCAGTGCCTGGCCCATTCCGTCCGGCGCTCTTCCGTGATCGCGAATTCCTCCTCCAGGTACTCGCGGACCCGCGGCACCACCAGCGGATGCGAATCGGCAGCCACGATCGCGGCGAGGCCCCGCACCCGCGCCCGGCCGCGTGGATCCGCCGGCAGCAGCGCCGGCTCGGGATGGGTCTCGTCGAGATATTCCAGGATGGCGAGCGACTGGAACAGGATCGGCCCGTCGCCGTCGAGCAGCGCCGGCAGCACCATTTGCGGGTTCACGGCCCGGTAGGAACCCTGCCGTTGCTGTCCGGCCACGAGGTCGATCGCGGCCTCCTCGTAGGCGATGCCCTTTAGGTTCAGCGCGATGCGGACCCGAAAGGTCGCCAGCGATCGCCAAAAGCCCCATAGCTTCATCGTCTCGACCCCTCTCGGATGGACCGCCGCATGCCTCGTCTTCCCGAGCTCGATCCCGCCACGCTCTCGCCCGAGGGGCGTCGCGTGCACGACGCCATCGTGGCTGGCCCGCGCGGCCTCGTCCAGGGGCCGCTGCGGGTTTGGCTGACCTCCCCGGCGCTCGCCGACAAGGCCCAGGCGCTCGGCGCCTTCTGCCGTTACGGCACGTCCCTGCCGGCCCGGCTGTCCGAACTCGCGATCCTGGTGACCGGCGCCCATTGGAAAGCCGGGTTCGAATGGCACGTCCACGCCCCGATCGGGATCGAGGCCGGGCTCTCGCCCGACGCGGTCGAAGCCATCCGGACGGGCGGCGCGCCGCTTTTCGAGAAGCCCGACGAGGCCGCGGTTCACGCCTTCGCGCACGAGCTCGTCACCACCAGGCGCGTGTCGCAGCCGACTTACGACAAGGCCGTGACCGCGCTCGGCATCCAGGCCGTGGTCGAGCTCGTCGGCGTGCTCGGCTATTACGGGCTGATCTCGATGACCATCAACGCCTTCGAGGTGCCTCTCCCTGAGGGAGCGCCGGACCCCTTCGCCTGATCACCCCGGAGCGCGCTCGCGCCGGGTCCAATAGCCCGGCAGAGCCGATCCGTCCCGCCCGCCCCACCCGGCGCTCGAGGCTTCGTCGTAGATCGCGAGCGTCCGTTCCACGAGGGGAAGCTCGACCCCGCGTGCGCGGCCTTCGGCCGCCATGGTGCGGAGGTCCTTGCGGATCGAGTCGACGTCGAAGGCGGGCGGCCCCAGATCCTCGCCGGACAGCGCTTTCGCGATGGCGGGGCCGCGGGCCTTGAGCACGTTCGGCCCGCCCGACGTGTCGGCGAAGAGCTCCATCATGGCGACGGGGTCCATGCCGACATGGCGGCAGAGCGCATAGGCCTCGCCGAGCGCCTGGTAATAGATCATGAGCGGCAGGTTCACGGCGAGCTTGAAGCTCGACCCCGCCCCGACCGGCCCGACATGGTCGACGCGCCTGCACAGGCCCTCGAGGATTGGCCGAGCCCGGGCGACGTTGGCGGCTTCGCCTCCCGCGAGGCCGATCAGCTTGCCGGTCCGGGCCGGTCCCACGGTGCCGCCGACCGGGCATTCGACGAAGGCCGCGCCCTTGCCGCGCACCTCCACGGCCAAGGCGACTTCGATTCCCGGCTGGACGGTGCTCATCTCGATCACGAGCTTGCCGGCGAGGTCACCTGAGAGGAGGCCGTCCGGCCCGCGATAAACAGCATCGACCGCTGACGCGTCGGTCAGCATGGAGATGATCACGTCGGTCGCGGCCACGAGCGCGGCCGGCGTGTCGGCAAGTGTCGCCCCGGCCTCGACGAGCGGCGCCGCCTTCTCGGGCGAGCGGTTCCAGACCACGAGATCGTGGCCGAGCTCGCCAAGCCTGAGCCCCATCGCGGAGCCCATCCGGCCGAGGCCGGCCATGCCGATCTTCATCGCTTCGTCCTGGTGTTCGTTGACCCGGGCACGTCCCTAACATCATGTCCGTCACGGCAGAACAGCGCGGCGGAGTGGCGCGATGGAGAAGACGGTCGGGTTCGTCGGCCTCGGCATCATGGGAGGCGCCATGGCCGGGAACCTCGTGGCCTCCGGCTGGCGCGTGGTCGGCTACGAGATCGATTCCGAACGCCATGCCGCGCTCGAGGCGGCCGGCATCGAGCTCGCGCCCGACATAGGGACGCTGGCCCGCGCCGCGCCCGTGATCGTGACGAGCCTACCGTCCGCCTCTGCCCTCCGCGAGACCGCCCGAGGGCTCGCGGAGGCGAAGACGGGACGGCTGATCGTGATCGAGACGAGCACGATGGCGCTCGACGACAAGCTCGCGGCGGCCGCGATCCTGGGCGAGGCCGGCCACCTTGCGGTCGACTGTCCGATCAGCGGCACCGGCGCGCAAGCCAAGACGCGCGACCTCGTGATCTATGCCAGCGGCGATCCGGCCGCGATCGACAGCCTGCGGCCGCTCTTCGCCGACTTCACGCGCGCGGTTCACGATGTCGGGCCGTTCGGGAACGGCAGCCGGATGAAGTTCGTCGCCAACCTCCTCGTCGCAATCCACAACGTGGCCTCGGCCGAGGCGATGGTGCTCGGCATGAAGGCGGGTCTCGACCCGAGGCAGATCGTCGAGCTCGTCTCGGCAGGGGCCGGCACCTCCCGCGTGTTCGAGCTGCGCGCCCCGATGATGGCCGAGGCCCGCTACGAACCCGCGACCATGAAATCGGCCGTTTGGCAGAAGGACATGTCGGTGATCGGCGCCTTCGCCCGGGAGCTCGGCTGCCCGACGCCGCTTCTCGACGCGACCGTCCCGATCTACGAATCCGGCCTTCGCGAAGGCTTCGGCGCGCAGGACACCGCCTCCGTCTGCGCCATCCTGGAGCGCATGGCCGGGCTCGACCGCTCCTCCCCGCAAGAGTGATGCGCGACCCGTTGACGGCAGATCGATCCCGACAGGGGGAAAGCACCGACAGATGAGCGACACGCGTCCAACACGACCCGCCGGCGCTGCCGGCCTCGTCGCCCGGAGCGAGATCCGGGACGGGATGCGGGTCGATTGGGACGTGCCGATCCGGATGGATGACGGGCTGGAGCTCAGGGCCGACGTGTTCCGGCCGCTCGACGAAGTCCCGGCCCCGGTGCTGCTCAGCCATGGGCCCTACGCCAAGGGTCTCGCCTTCCAGGACGGTTATCCGACGGCCTGGGACCGCATGGTAACCCAGCACCCGGACGTCGCGGCCGGGTCGTCGAACCTGTACCAGAGCTGGGAGGTGGTCGACCCTGAGAAATGGGTGCCGCACGGCTTCGTCTGCATCCGGGTCGATTCGCGCGGGTGCGGCTGCTCGCCGGGCTATATCGACCATTTCTCGCCGCGCGAGACGAAGGACTTCTACGACTGCATCGAATGGGCGGGGGTGCAGCCCTGGTCGACCGGCAAGGTCGGGCTGAACGGCGTCTCCTATTTCGGCATCAACCAGTGGCAGGTGGCGTCCTTGCAGCCGCCGCACCTCGCGGCGATGTGCATCTGGGAGGGAGCCGCCGACTGGTACCGCGACATGACCCATCACGGCGGCATCCTGTCGACCTTCTGGGCCAACTGGTACGACATGCAGGTCAAGACCGTGCAGCACGGGGCGGGCGATCGCGGCGGCCGCTCGCGCGTCCACGGCGGGCTCGTCTGCGGACCGGACAAGCTGTCGGACGAGGAGCTTGCCGCCAACCGCTGCGACTTCGGCCGCGAGATCCTCGCGCATTCGCAGGACGATGCCTACCACCGGGCGCGCTCGCCACGCTGGGATCAGGTCGTGACGCCGGTCCTGTCGGCCGGGAATTGGGGCGGACAGGGTCTGCATCTGCGCGGCAATGTCGAGGGCTTCGCCCGGGCGGCCTCGACCGAGAAGTGGCTCGAGCTGCACGGGATCGAGCACTGGACCCATTTCTACACCGATTACGGACTCGGGCTTCAGCTCCGGTTCTTCGATCATGTGCTGAAAGGGCTCGACAACGGCTGGGATCGCCAGCCGCAGGTGCTCCTCCAGGTCCGCCATCCCGGCGGGCGCTTCGTCGAGCGCGCCGAAGCCGAGTGGCCGCTCGCCGGCACGCGATGGACGCGGCTGCATCTCGACGCGGAGGCGGCAGCGCTTCGGCCCGAGCTTCCGGACCTAGAGGGGGCGCTCACCTTCGACGCGATGGGCGAGGGCCTGACCTTCCTCTCGGCCCCGTTCGAGGTCGAGACGGAGATCACCGGACCTGTGGCCGCGTCGCTCGTGGTCTCGTCCACAACGCCGGACGCGGACCTGTTCCTGGTGCTCCGGGCCTTCGCGCCCGACGGGGCGGAGGTCACGTTCCAGGGCGCGATCGACCCGCATACGCCCGTCGCACAAGGCTGGCTGCGAGCGTCGCATCGCAAGCTCGACCCGGAGCTGAGTCGGCCGTACCGACCCTACCACACCCATGACGAGCCGGAGCCGCTTGCGCCCGGGGAGCCCGTCGCGGTCTCGGTCGAGCTGTGGCCGACCTCGCTCGTGGTGCCGGCCGGATTCCGGCTCGGCCTGACGATCGGCGGGCGGGACTACGTCTATCCCGGCGGAAGCGGCGGCCGGCTGTCGAATTTCAAGAACGAGCTCACCGGCTGCGGCCCCTTCCTGCACGACGACCCCGTCGATCGCCCGGCCGAAACCTTCTCGGGTCGGACGACGCTTCACGTCGGAGGCGGCCACGAGGCCTTCGTCCTTCTCCCCGTCATCCCGCCGCGCGAAAGGCTGACCACGATGTGATTGTGCGGGCCGCGCCAAACCGGCATTCTGCCCCGCAGCCGATAAACCGACGCGCCGAAGAGCGCGCTGACCAGAGGAAACCACCATGACCGTCGAACGCCGGACGATTCTCAAGGGCGCGCTCGCCTCCTCGGCCGCGCTCGCGATGCCGACGGTCCTCAGGGCGCAGGCGGCTCCGTTCCGGATCGGGCTCCTGACCGTGAAGACCGGCCCGCTCGCGCAAGGCGGCATCCAGATGGAGCAGGGCCTCGCGACCTTCCTGAAGGAGAAGGGCTCGACGCTCGCCGGCCGCAAGGTCGAGGTCGTGACGGCCGATACGGGCGGCAACCCGGCCGGAACGCGGACCAAGGTCCAGGAGGTGGTCGAGCGCGATCGCGTCAACGTGATCCTCGGCCCGCTGGCGGCCTTCGAGCTCCTGGCGATCACCGAATATGTGCGCCAGCAGCAGGTGCCGCTGATCAGCCTCGCGGCCGCAGAGGACGTCACGCAGAGGAACGTCAATCCCTGGATCGTGCGCCCCTCCGCAACCTCCGGCCAGTGCTCGCACGTGATGGCCGATTATGCCGCGAAGGAGCTGGGGCTGAAGACCGTCGCGACCGTGTCGGAGGATTTCGCCTTCGGGCACGAGCAATGCGCGGCCTTCCAGCGCGTGTTCGAGGAGGCCGGCGGCAAGGTCGTCAAGAAGCTGTGGCCGCCCCTGAACGCGCCCGACTTCACGCCCTTCATCGCCCAGATCGGAACCGTGGAGGGCGTGTTCCAGGGCTTTGCCGGCTCGAATCCGCTCAAGTTCCTGCGCGCCTATTCGGAGCTCGGCCTGAAGTCGATCCCGACCATGAGCGGCTGGACCGGCGTCGACGATGCGCTCCTCAAGAGCTTCGGCGACGAGGCCGTGGGAGCCTTTTCGGCGACCTTCTACACGGCCGACCACGACACGCCCTCGAACAAGCGCTTCGTGGCCGCCATGACCAAGGATTACGACGTCATCCCAGGCGCTTACTCGGCCGGCATGTACATGGCGGGCCAATGCGTCGAGGCTGCCATCCAGAAGCTCGACGGCAAGACGGACGACAAGACGGCCTTCATGGCGGCTCTGAAGAGCGTGTCGCTGACCGATACGCCGCGCGGCGCTTTCTCGTTCGACGATCGCGGCAACGTCGTCGGCAACGTGTTCGTCCGGCGCTGCGAGAAGCAGGGCGGCAAGCTCGTCAATTCCACCGTCAAAACCTACCCGAAGGTCAGTCAGTTCTGGACGTACAACCCGGACGAATTCCTGAAGCAGCCCGTCTATTCGCGCGACAACCCCCCGGCCAAGAACCTCAGATAGGGCGAGACCTCAAGCCGGCGACGCCCCGTGGCGGTCTGGTCGCTGCTCGCCGCAAACAGCCTGAGCCTCGGCGGGTTGCTGTTCCTGCTGTCGGCGGGCTTCTCGCTGGTGTTCGGGCTGATGCGCATCCCGAACCTGATGCATGGCTCGTTCTTCATGCTGGGAGCCTATCTCGGGGCGAGCCTGCTGCAACGCGGCTACGGTTTCTGGGTCGCGGCGCTCGTCGCGGCCGCCGCCATGCTGGTGGTCGGCGGGCTGATCGAGCGCGTGCTGCTCCGCCGCCTCGCCGGGCAGGAACTCGCCCAGGTGCTGCTGACGCTCGGCCTCTCCTTCATCGTGGCCGATCTCTGCCTGATGATCTGGACGGGCGACCCGGTCCAGCCCGCAACCCCGCGGGAATTTGCCGGCGCGGTCCGGCCGTTCGGCCTCATCTTCCCGCTCTATCGCCTCGTGGTCCTCGCGACCGCGGTCGCGGTCGCGGTGGCGCTCTGGATCCTGATCGACTGGACAAGGCTCGGCGCGACCATCCGGGCCGGGGTCGACGACGCCCCGATCGCGCGCGTCATGGGGATCAACGTGTCGCGCCTGTTCACGACCGTGTTCGGCCTCGGGGCCGCGCTCGCGGGCTTCGCCGGGGTGATGGGCGCGCCGATCCTGTCCGTCTATCCCGGGCTCGACGCCGACATGCTCCCGCTCGCGCTGATCGTCGTCATCCTCGGCGGCGCCGGCAGCCTCCTGGGCGCGCTGATCGGCAGCTTCGTGATCGGCTTCCTGTACAATTTCGGCCAGGCCATGTTCCCGGACCTCGCCTACGTGATCCTGTTCCTCCCAATGGTGCTCGTCCTGGTGCTCCGGCCACAGGGTCTGCTCGGGCGCGTGACGGCGTGATCCGGCGGGTCGCGGCAGGGCTGGCGCTCGCGGGCGCCCTGGCGACGCTGCCGCTCTGGCTCGGCAGCGCCTATTACGTGAACATCGCGAGCCAGATCCTGTTCTTCGCCGTGTTCGCGCTCGGCCTGAACGTGCTCGTCGGCTATGGCGGGCTCGTGTCGCTCGGCCATGCCGGGCTGTTCGGCGTCTCGGGCTACGCGGCCGCTCTTCTGCTCGGCGCCGGCTGGGGTCACGCGGTCGCGATCCCGGCCGCCATCGTGGCGACGCTTGCGATGTCGGCCGCCTTCGCGCTCTTGGCCCTTCGGGCGAGCGGGATCAGCTTCCTGATGATCACGCTGGCGCTCGGCCAGATCCTCTGGGGCCTGGCCTATCGCTGGGCCGGGCTGACGGGAGGCGATAACGGCGTCAATGTCCGGGGCCGCCCCGCGCCCTTCGGGATCGACCTCGCCTCGCCCCATGCCTTCTACTGGGTCACCCTCGCAGTCTTCGCGCTCTGCCTCGCCTCGATGGCGGCGTTCGTGCGCTCCCCGTTCGGGGCGAGCCTCAAGGGCACGCGGGACCAGCCTCGCCGGATGGGCGCGCTCGGCTTCAACGTCTGGCTGATCCGCTTCGCGGCCTTCCTGTTCTCGGGCTTCTGGGCCGGGATCGCCGGGCTCCTGTTCGTCTATTACAACCAGTTCATCAGCCCCCAGATCATGGCGCTCCAGACCTCGGCCGAGACGCTGCTGATGGTCATCTCCGGCGGCACCGCCACGCTCGCCGGGCCGGTGGTCGGGTCCGTGATCGTGATCGTGATGAAGAACGTCGTCTCGGCCTATGTCGAGCGCTGGAACATGGTGCTCGGCCTCATCTTCGTGCTCATCATCAGCTTCATGCCGGAGGGGCTCGTGCCCGGGACCGCCCGGCTGTGGCGAAGCGCGCGAGCGCGTCCCGGATCGCCGCCGGCGAGTGGGGGCGCCATGAGCGCGATCGTCGTCCAGGACCTCTGCAAGGCGTTCGGAGGCCTGCGGGTCACCCGGAACGTCAACCTCGCCGTGGAGCCGGGCGAGCGCCGCCTCATCATCGGCCCGAACGGGGCCGGCAAGACGACGCTGTTCAACCTGATCACGGGCGAGCTGAAACCGACGAGCGGCTCCGTCTCGATCTTCGGCCAGGACATCACGCGGAGCTCGAGCCGCGCGCGCGCCCATCTCGGCCTCGCCCGCACCTACCAGATCATCACCCTCTTCCCGAAAGACACGATCGGCCGCAACGTGACGCTCGCGCTGCTCGGCCTCTCGCCTCGGCGCTGGAACCCGTTCACCCCGATCGAGCGCTTCCCGGAGCTCGTGGAGGGCGCCGAGGCCGCCCTGGGCCGGGTCGGGCTCGCGCATCTGAAGGACCGGCCGCTGGCGCAGACCTCCTACGGCGAGCGCCGCCGCGTCGAGATCGCGATGGCGCTGGCCCAGAACCCGAAGGTGCTCCTTCTCGACGAGCCCTTCGCGGGCCTGTCGCCGGAGGAGCGCCAGAGCATCAGCCGGCTCCTCTCCGACATCCCCCGCGACGTCACGACGGTGATGATCGAGCACGATATGGACGTCGCGCTTGGCTTCGCCGACCGCATCACCCTCCTCCATTTCGGCGAGGTGATCGTCGAGGGCTCGCGGGCCGACGTCGTGGCCGACCCGCGCACGCGGGAGGTCTATCTTGGCCATTGAGGCCCTGACGCTCTCGGGAATCCACGCCTTCTACGGCGACAGCCATGTGCTGCATGGGCTGTCGCTCTCGCTCGGCGAGGGTCGCCTGCTCGGGCTTCTCGGCCGCAACGGCGCCGGCAAGTCGACGACGCTCGGGGCGATCGTCGGGCTGGTCGAGACCCGGGGCGGCGCCATCCACGTCTATGGCGAGCCGGTCCACGGGGCGGCGCCCGAGGCCGTCGCCGCGAGGGGCGTCGCGCTCGTCCCGCAGGGCCGGCGCATCTTCCGCAGCCTCACCGTGCGCGAGAACCTCGCGGTCGCGGTCGCGAAGCCGCGACCGGGCGCCAAGGCGGCCTGGAGCATCGAGACGGTGTTCGACCTGTTCCCTCGCCTGCGCGAGCGCAAGTCGCAGCAGGCTGCGCTCCTATCCGGGGGCGAGCAGCAGATGCTCGCGATCGGGCGCGCGCTCGTGACCAATCCCCGCATCCTCCTGATGGACGAGCCCTCCGAGGGTCTCGCGCCGCAGATCGTCGCCGAAGTGGGCCGCATCATCGCGGGCCTAAAGCGCGACGGCCTCTCGATCGTGCTGGTCGAGCAGAACGTCGCCCTGACCCTCGACCTCGCCGACGAGGTCGCGATCATCAATACGGGCTCGGTGGTGTTCACCGGCACGCCGGCCGCCCTGTCCGGCGACGAGGCCACCCTCCGGCAGCATCTTGGGGTGTTCTGATCCCTTCCGTCACCCCCACAGGAGTTCGCGAATGACCGAGATCTGGAACAAGTACGACCCGACCGCCGCCCGGGCGCGCGACCAGCCGGGCCGCGACATTCGTCCGAAGAGCCTCACCTTCGACATCCACTCCCATGTCGCGGTCCCGGCCGCGGCCCAGATCGCGCTGCCCCACCTCGACACGGCGACCGTTCCGCTCGTGCATTTCCAGTCGCCGGACACCCGCGCCGTCAACAACAAGCAGGAAGGGGACCTCAAGACCCGCATCACCAACATGGACGAGCGGCTCCGCCATCTCGACGAGATGGGGCTCGACCGCCAGCTCATCATGCCGCCGCCGCCGCAATGCTATTACACGGTGCCGCTCGAGATCGCCGTGAAAGCCGCCGAGGTGCTGAACGACGGCCTCGCCGAATACGTGGCGCGAAGGCCGGACCGGTTCACCGCGCTCGGGAGCGCGCCCATGACCGACGGCCACGAGGCCGCCCGGGAGCTCGAGCGCTGCGTGACGGTGCTCGGCTTCAAGGGCGTGCAAATCCTGACCAACATCGCCGGGAACGAGATCTCGGACCCGCGCTACGCCCCGTTCTGGGCCAAGGCCGAGGAGCTCGGTGCGCTCGTCGTGATCCACCCGAACGGCTTCACCCATGCCGAGCGGCTGCAGCGGTTCTACTTCAACAACGTCATCGGCAACCCGCTCGAGACCGCGATCGCGCTGCATTACCTCATCTTCGACGGCGTGCTGGAGCGCCACCCGAACCTGAAGATCCTGGCCGTGCATGGCGGCGGCTATCTCGGCGCCTATCACGGCCGCATCGACCACGCCTGGGGGGCCCGTTCCGATTGCCACGCCGACCTGCCGCATCCGCCGACGAGCTATCTGAAAAAGGTGTTCGTCGACACCGTCGTGTTCACGCCGGGCCAGCTGGAATCGCTCGTCGAGACGTTCGGCGTGGACCACGTGCTGATGGGGACCGATTACCCGTTCGACATGGCCGATTACGACCCGGTCCAGCACGTCATGACGTCGAAGCTCGACGCGGCGCAGAAAGAGGCGATCTGCGGCGGCAACGCGAGGCGCCTGCTGGGGCTCTGATCAGCCTCTGTCGTTCCCGGGCTCGCGAAGCGAGAACCCGGAACCCGCTCGCTGCTGAGGATCGTGGATTCCGGGTTCGATGCTTGTTGGTCGCCCCGGAACAACAGCGACTCCCCGGCCGTGAAACGGCGGGCTCGCAGATCGCTTGCCCGCTGCACGCTGTGCCCGCATGACACCTCGGGCGCGCTTTCGGCAGGCCCGCTGGAGTGGCGATGCTCGATAACGTCATTCGGATCATTCAGGTCGCACTCACGCCGGTTTTCCTGCTTTCCGCTGTCGCAGCGCTCCTGAATGTCTTCTCCCTTCGACTCGGTCGCGTGTCCGATCGCGTGGACCTTGTTGCGCAGCAGATCTTCAAAGCCGATCCGTATGAGGCGACGCATCTCGCCGCGCAGCTCTCCTATCTCCGCCGCCGATCCCTTCTCCTGGACTGGGCCGTGGTTCTGGCCGCCGTCGGAGGAGCCTTCACGTGCGCGGCCGCTCTGATCCTATTCGTGGGCGCTCTGCGGGACAGCACCCTCGTATCGGCTCTCTTGGGCTCCTTCGGCCTCGCGATCGTTTGCACGCTCGCGGGACTCGGGGCATTCGTCGCGGAGTTGCTGCTCGCGGGCCGCGGTCTTCGTGAGGAGGTCGCCGTTCGGCAGGTTGAGGCGGCGACCCAGCTGGCCGGGCCAGGCGATCTCGGAACGCTCGACCGCCGCCAGTAAGGTGACCGAGGGGAGCAGGCTCGCCTGTGAGCGGCCGCCGCCAGGCCGACGATAAGGCGTCGCACGGCTCAACGCATCATGGCCGGTCAGCCTGAGCCCCATGATCGCGAGCGTCACGCGACCCTCCGGGTCACTCGGCCGTCCAGCCGCCGTCGAGCATCAGGGCCGAGCCGGTCATCAGCGCCGAAGCGTCGGAAGCCAGGAAGACGACCGCGCCCGCGACATCCTCGATCGTGCCGAGGCGGCCGAGCTTGATCCTGGATAGCACCGAATCGCGGAACTCCCGGTTCTCGAGGAACGGCTTCGTCATCGGAGTCTCGATGAAGGTCGGGCAGATCGTGTTGACCCGGATGCCCTTCGGCCCGAGCTCTATCGCCATCGCCTTGGTCCACCCCTCCATGGCCCATTTCGACGCGCAATAGACGGAGCGGTTGGGGCCGCCGACATGACCCATCTGCGACGAGACGTTGACGATGGAGCCCCCCCGTCCGGTCGCGATCATCCGCCGGACCACGGCCTGCGCGGCGAAGAAGGCCGCCCTGACATTGATGCCCATAATCGCGTCGAAATTCTCCGGCGTCACGTCGACGAAGGGCTGCGGCCGGTTCGTGCCGGCATTGTTGACGAAGATGTCGAACGGCTCCGCGTCCTGGACGGCTCGAGAGAAAGCCACGAGGTCGGTGACGTCCACCGAAAGGGCATCCGCCTGGCCGCCCGCGTCGCGGATGCGGGTGGACGCGGCCTCGACCTCCGGGCCGGTCCGGGCCGCGAGCGTGACATGGGCGCTGGCCGCCGCGAGCGCCTCCGCGGCCCCGAGCCCGAGGCCGCGGCCGGCCCCGGTGACGAGGGCGCGCCGGCCGTCGAGCCGGAAGCCGCTCATTCCGCGGCCGACGCGTAGGGGATGTTGCGCAGACCGTAGCGGCGGATTCGGACATTCGCCTGCTCGGCATGGCCGGCGAAGCCCTCCAGCATGCAGAGGCGCGAGCAATACTCGCCGACCATGGCCGAGGCGTCGTCGGTCAGGACGCGCTGGTAGGTGCAGGTCTTCAGGAACTTGCCGACCCAGAGCCCGCCCGTGTAGCGCGCCCCCTTCTGGGTCGGCAGCGTGTGGTTCGTGCCGATGACCTTGTCCCCGTAGGCGACGTTGGTGCGGGGGCCGAGGAAGAGGGCGCCGTAATTCGTCATCCGGTCGAGGAAGTAGTCCGGGTGGCGGGTCATCACCTGGACGTGCTCGGACGCGATGCGGTCGGCTTCGCGCACCATCTCGTCCTGGTCCTCGCAGACGATCACCTCGCCGCAATCCTCCCAGGCCTTCCGGGCGATGGCGGCGGTGGGCAGGATGCCGAGCAGGCGCTCGACTTCCTCCATGGTGGCGCGCGCCAGCGACTCGGAGTTCGTGAGCAGCACGGCCGGCGTTGTGGGGCCGTGCTCCGCCTGGCCGAGGAGGTCGGTCGCGCAGATCTCGGCGTCGACCGAGTTGTCGGCGATGATCAGGGTCTCGGTCGGACCGGCCAGGAGGTCGATGCCGACGCGGCCGAAGAGCTGGCGCTTGGCTTCCGCCACATAGGCGTTGCCGGGCCCGACGATCATGTCGACGGCCGGGATGGACGCGGTGCCGAGCGCCATGGCGCCGACCGCCTGCACGCCGCCCAGGCAATAGATCACGTCGGCGCCGGCGAGATGCTGGGCGGCCACGATGGCGGCGGCGGGCTTGCCCTCGAAGGGCGGCGCGCAGGTCACGATCCGCTTCACGCCCGCGACCTTGGCGGTGATCACCGACATGTGCGCCGAGGCGAGGAGGGGGTACTTGCCGCCCGGCACGTAGCAGCCGACCGAATTGACCGGGATGTTCTTGTGGCCGAGCACCACGCCCGGCAGCGTCTCGACCTCGACGTCCCGCAAGGCATCCCGCTGCACCTGGGCGAAGCCGCGCACCTGCGCCTGGGCGAAGCGGATGTCCTCGAGGTCGCGGCGCGAGAGCTGCGACAAGCAGGCCTCGATCTCGGACGGGCTCAGACGGAAATCGTCCCGCTCCCAGCGGTCGAACTTGGCCGAGTATTCGCGCACCGCCTCGTCGCCGCGGGACGCGATCTCGGCCAGGATCGCCTCGACCGTCGCCCGCACGGCCGCGTCCTCGACCGCGACCGCCTCGATCTCGCGGCCCCGCTTCAGCCATCGCGCCATGGCGCCCCTCTCCCCAGCCCGGCTTCGCGGCCGACGCACCCAGGCTTACCCTCCCCGAGAGGGACAGGTCGAGTCGCGTGCTGCAGTAGCGGGCCGGGCGCCGCTCGACCTGTCCCCCTCGGGAGCGGTAGGCTGCCGAACCGTTCAGGAAGTCCCCATTCCCATGCAGCTCGGCTTCTTCACCATGCCGATCCATCCGCTCGGCAAGGATTGGCGGCAATCCCTGCGGGAGGACCGCGAGGCCTTCGTGCTGGCGGACGAGCTCGGCTTCTCGGAGGGCTATTGCGGCGAGCACGCGACGGACCAGGCCGAGAACATCACCTCCTGCGCGCTGTTCCTGGCGACCCTCGTCGACAGCGTGACCCGGATGAAGCTCGGCACCGGCACGATCAACATGCCGAACAGCCATCCGGCCCGAGTCGCGGCCGAGATCGCGATGCTGGATCACCTGCTCGACGGGCGCTTCCTGTTCGGCATCAGCCCCGGCGGCCTGATCTCGGACGCGGAGGTGTTCGGGAACCTCGACCAGAACCGCAACGAGATGTTTCTCGAATGCATCGACCAGGTGCTGGCCATCTGGCAGACGGAGCCGCCCTACGGGCTGCGGGGCAAGCACTGGACCGTCACGACGGAGAAGACGCTCCTGGCCGATATCGGCCAGGGCATCCTGCCGAAGCCGCTCCAGCGCCCTCATCCGCCGATCGTCGTGACCGCGGTTGCGCCCTTCTCCAAGGGCGTCACGGAGGCAGCGGCGCGCGGGTGGGATCCGATCTCGGCGAATTTCCTCATGCCGGTCTGGGTGGCGAGCCATTGGCCGAAATACGTCGAGGGATGCGAGCGCGGCGGCCGCGCCGCCGACCCCGCGAACTGGCGGGTGGCGAAGAGCGTGTTCGTGGCGGACGACCTCGCCACCGCCCGGGACTATGCGACCTCTGAGAAGAGCCCGTACCGCTTCTATTACGGCCAGATGCTGACCAAGATGAAGCGCGCGGGCCGGCTCGAGCTGTTCAAGACCCATCGCGGGCAGCCGGACGACGAGGTGACGCTCGACAGCATCTGCGACAAGCTCGTCATCTGGGGCACGCCCGACAAGGTGGCGGACGAGCTCCTGGCCTTCCGGGGAGAGGTGGGCGAGTTCGGCACCATGCTGTATGCCGGCCACGACTGGCTCGACCGCGACCTCGGGCGCCGCTCGATGGTGCTCGCTGCCGAGACGGTGCTGCCGCTGGTCGACGCGGCCCGGCAACCGGGCGCGGCCCGGCAACCGGGCGCGGCCCGGCAGGAGGCCGCGGAATGAGCCGGGTCTCGGTCTCTGGCGGCGCAAGCCTTCACACGCGGATCGACGATGGACCGGGCCCGGACGCGCCCTGGATCGTGCTGTCGAACAGCCTCGCGGCCGACCACACGATGTGGGACCGTCAGATCCCGCTCCTCACCGGCCGCTACCGCGTGCTGCGCTACGACACGCGCGGCCACGGGGCGAGCGACGCGCCGGAGGGGCCCTACAGCTTCGACATGCTAGTCGGCGACGTGCTGGCCGTCATGGATCATCACGGCATCGCCCGGGCTGCTTTTATGGGCCTGTCGCTCGGCGGCATGACGGGGCTCGGGCTGGCGTTATCCCGTCCGGAGCGGGTCGACAGGCTCGTCTGCTGCGACGCGCGGGCCGATGCGCCGGAGGGTTTCGTGAAGAGCTGGGACGACCGCATCGCGGCCGTGGGTTCGGGCGGAACCGCCGCGATCCTGGCCGCCACGGTCGAGCGCTGGCTGGTGCCGGCATTCCGGGCCGCGCATCCGGCGGTCGTGCGGGACGTCGAGCGCATGATCCTCGCGACCTCCGCGTCGGGCTACCGGGGCTGCGCGGAGGCGCTGAAGCGGCTCGACTACCTGAAGGACATCGCCCGGATGAGCGTGCCTGTGCTCTACGTCGTCGGGGCCGAGGACATGGCCGCGCCACCGGACGCGATGCGGGCGATGGCGGCCGCGACGCCTGGCTCGCGGCTCGCGATAGTGGCCGATGCGGCTCACCTCGCCAATCTCGACAATGCCGAGGGGTTCGAGGCCGCGGTGAGCGGGTTCCTGGAGCTTGCTTCGGCGTAGCCTGAAGCAAGCTTTGGAGCCCGGGTATCCACCCTCCCGCGCATCCTGAGGAGCACGCGAAGCGTGCGTCTCGAAGGATTCACCCCGTCACACCGCGCAATAGCGCTCCTGGATGTCGGTGTCGGCGAGGAGCGCCCGAGCCTCGCCCGAATGGACGATCTCGCCGTGGTCCATGATGTAGGCGCGGTCGGCGAGCTGGAGGGCGCGCTCGACGTTCTGCTCGACGAGGAGCAGCGTCATGCCGGAGCGTTTCAGGCCGGCGAAGAGCTCGAACATCTCGTCCACCAGGACCGGCATGATCCCCTCCGAGGGTTCGTCCAGCATGATGAGCTTCGGGTCGGCCACGAGGGCGCGCGCGATGGCGAGCATCTGCTGCTCGCCGCCCGACAGCGTGTCGGCCGGCTGGCTCAGCCGCTCCTTCAGGCGCGGGAAGGTTTCCGCCGTCCGGTCGATCAGCTCGCTCTCCCGCACCCGGTTCGGGGACGCGACGAGGCCGAGGCGGAGGTTCTCCTGCACGGTCAGGCCTGGGACGATCCGGCGTTCCTCAGGCACGTAGGCGAGGCCGAGATGAAGCCGGCCATGGGTCGGTTCGGCCAGGACATCGCGGCCCTCGAACCGGACCGTGCCGGCCCGATTCGCGACCAGCCCCATGATCGACCGGAGCGTCGTGGTCTTGCCAGCGCCGTTGCGGCCGAGGATGCAGACCGCCTCGCCGGCCGCGACAGTGAAGGTCACGCCTTGCAGGACGTGGCTGCGCCCGTACCAGGCGTTCAAGCCCTCGACCTCCAGCATGGTCACGCGGATTTCCCGAGATAGACGCGGCGCACCTCGTCGTTGGAGCGGATGTCCTCGGGCCGCCCCTCCGCGAGGAGGCGGCCGTGGTGCAGCACCACGATGTGGTCGCTGACGCCCATGACGAGCTTCATGCGGTGCTCGACCACGATCACGGTGCGGTCCCGGTTCAGCGTCAGGATGAGGTCCATCATCTCCCGCGCCTCTTCCGGGCTCATGCCGGCGGTCGGCTCGTCGAGGAGGAGCAACCGAGGATCGCAGGCCAGCGCGACCGCGATCTCGAGCGCGCGCTGGTCGCCGTGGGCGAGATTGCCGGCCGGCTCACCCGCCCGGTGGCCGAGGCCGACGAGGGCGAGGAGACTCTCGGCGCGATCCCGGAACTCGGTCAGGTTTTCGCGCCGTGACCACAGGTCGAAGGTGGTGCGGCGCGCCTGGGCGGCGACGCGCACGTTCTCCAGGACGGAGAGAAGCGGGAATAGGTTTGTGATCTGGAAGGATTTGGCGATGCCGCGATGCGCGAAGAGGTGCTGCGGCGAGCCCGTGACGTCCTGCCCGTCGAAGAGGATGCGGCCGGTCGAGGGCGGGAAGGAGCCGGACAGCACGTTGAAGAAGGTCGACTTGCCGGCCCCGTTCGGCCCGATGATCGAGGTCAGCCGGCCCGGCACGAAATCGACCGTGACCTCGGCCAGGGCCGTGAAGCCGCCAAAGCGCTTGCCGATGTTCTCAGCCTGCAGGATCGGCCGGGTGGCGGGGCTCGCGAGCGCGGCGCTCATCTGCGCATCCAATGGAGGAGCGAGCCCCAGATGCCGCGTGGAAAGAACAGGATCAGGAGGACGAAGATCGTCCCGATCACGATCTGCCAATGCGGGGTGATGACGGTCACGACGTCCTGAAGAAAGAGATACGCGAAGGCGCCGAGGAACGGGCCGAAGAACGTGCCCATGCCGCCGAGCAGCGTCATCATCAGAACGGAGGCGGAGGTGAAGATGTCGAGCGTGGTGATCGGCACGATCGAGAGGTGGATCGCCCAGAGCGCGCCCGCGAGGCCGGAGAACAGGCCGGACAGGACGAATACGACGTAGCGCACCCGCTTCACGTCGTAGCCGCAGGCCCGCGCCCGGGCTTCGTTCTCGCGCATGGCCTCGATCACGGCCCCGAAGGGCGAGTTCAGGATGCGGGAGAAGAGCGCGAGGCCGAGCGCCACGAAGACGAGGATGAGGTAGTATTTGGTGGTCGGGTCGAGCAGCGTGAGCCGCGCGCCGAAAACGCTGACCTCCGGCACGTTGACGCCACGCAGGCCGTCCTCGCCGCCAGTCACCGAGACCCACTGGAAGGCCACGTAATAGACGACCTGCGAGAGCGCGAGCGTCACCATGGCGAAGTAGATTCCGCGCGTGCGGGTTGCGAACCAGCCGATCAGGGCCGCCCCGAGGCCGGCGACCAGGATGCTGAAGGGTAACGCCGCGTACCAGGGCCAGCCGAGCTTCGCGATCGGGATGCCGCAGCCATACGCCCCGAGGCCGAACAGGGCCGCATGCCCGAAGGACAGCATGCCGGCATAGCCGTAGACGAGGTTGAACCCCATCGCGAACAGCCCGAAGATCAGGATGTTCACGGCGAGCGCCTTGTAGGGCATCAGCCAGGGCAGCACGACGAGGAACAGGATCGCGACCAGCACCCTGTGGCGGGTGACGAAGGCGATCAGGCCCGAAGCGCTTGGCTGGGAGCGGTCCGCACGTTCCGTGGCGGCGACGTTGGATGAAATCGCGGGCCTCATTCAAGCTCTGTCATTCCGGGGCATTGCGAAGCAATGAACCGGGATCCCACGAGTTGCACGTTAGCTGCTCGTAGCGCCGCCTCGCGGGTGGGTTCCGGGTTCCGCTTCGCGGCCCCGGCATGACAGCCAAGCACATCATCAGAGCCACCCTAATCCATCAGCCCGGCCCGGCCGAAGAAGCCGCGCGGCCGGAAGATGAGGACGAGCGCCATCAGGGCGAACATCGAGAGCGTCGCCATCTGGGGCGCGTAGAAAGACGTGAAGCTCATCACGATGCCGACCAGGAGCCCGGCCACCACGGCTCCGAGCAGCGAGCCCATGCCGCCCACGACCGTGACCACGAAGGCCTCGACCAGGACCGGCACGCCCATCTCGGGAAAGACGCCCCGGATCGGCGCGGCGAGCACGCCCGCGAGACCCGCGATCGCGACCCCGATGCCGAACACGACGAGCCAGACCCGGCCGACATCGACGCCGAGGATCTGCACGATCTCCTGGTCGCGCGCGCCAGCCCGCAGGATGAGGCCGTAGGAGGTCTTCTCTAGGAAGAGCCAGAGCGCGAGGAGAAGCACGGCCGTGACCCCGATCAGGAACAGGCGGTAGAGCGGGAAGAAGAAGAAGCCGAGATCGACCGCGCCCTGCAGGAGCTCGGGCGCCGAGACCGGGATACCCTGGGTGCCGGCGATGATGCGGACGAGGTCGAGGATGACGAGGCCGAGCCCGTAGGTGAGGAGCAGCGGATAATCGATGCCCCGCCCATAGAGCGGCCGGATCAGGAAGCGCTCGCACACCATCCCGACGATCCCGACCACGATCGGCACGCCGACGAGCGCGAGCCAGAAATTGTCCGTGAAGCCGAGGATGAAGGCCCCGACATAGGCCCCGAGCATGAAGAACTGCCCGTGCGCGAAGTTCACGATCGTCTGCAGCCCGAAGATCAGCGAGATGCCAAGCGCGAGCAGCACGAAGATCGAGCCGAGCGCGAGCCCGGTGAAGAGCTGGAGGAGGAAGAGGTCCAGGGTCATGGGTTTTCAGGTCAGATTGCGCTCGTCACCTTGTCATTCCGGGGCTCGCCAAAGGCGAGAACCCGGAACCCACGGCAGCCGCTGTCCTGGAACGCGGCTGCGGTGTGGAAGATCATAGGTTCCGGTTCCGCTTCGCGGCCCGGAATGACAGAGGTAGGGCACAACGGGGAGCGCGCCGGCGGCTCACCCTACGCCTTGTGGCCGAGCTCCGCACAGCTTCGCAGCGCGGCCTCGTCGGCCTTCGTGGTCGACACCACCTCGAAGATGTCCCACTTGCCCTTCATCTTCGACTGCGGCTTCGACTCGAACACGATCACGGATTGCACGGATTGGTGGTCGCATTTGCGGAAATACTGCTCGCCCTTGAGGGCATCGTATCTCAGGCTCTCCATGGCGGCGATCACGGCGTCCGGCTCCACGGAGCCGGCCTTCTTCACGCCCTCGAGGATGCCGAACACGCCCGCATAGCCGAGGGAGCCGTAGGCGGACGGGACCGCGTCGCCGTGCTTCTTGCGGTAGGAATCGTTGAAGCGCTTGGCGGACGGGAACTGGGATTCGAGCTCCCAATAGTAATTGCCGCCCCCGATTACGCCCTCGAACGCGGCGGCGCCGCCGGCTAGGCGCTGCGTGTCGAGGAGCACCGGGTAGACGATCTTCATCTGCCGCTTCAGGCCGAAATCGGAGGCCTGCTTCACGGTGTTCAGCTGGTCGCGGCCGAAATTGATCACGCACAAGATGTCGGGCTTGGCGGCCTGGATGCGGGGGAAGAAGGTCGAGAAGTCGGTCGTGCCGAGCGGATGGCGGATCTCGGCCACCTGCTCGATCCCCATCTCCTTCGCGACCCGCTGGAAGCCGCGTAGCATCTCGTGCCCGTAGGCGTAATCGGCCAGCAGATAGGCGACCTTCTTGCCGAGCTTGCCGAAGGCGTAGCGCCCGACCGAGCCCGCGGTGATGTGCGGGTTCAGGGCCTCGTGGAAGGTGTATTTGGTGAAGTCCGCCGCCTCGTTGATGGCGTCCGATTGCGAGATCGAGTTGTAGATGACGCCGCGCTTCGAGGCGACCTGGTTGACGGAAAGCTGCACGGAGGCCGAGAGCGAGCCGCAAAGGAAGTTCACCTTGTCGGATTCGATCAGCTCCAGCGTGCGGGTCGCGGCCTCGCCCGGATCGAGCTTGTCGTCCCGGACGACCAGTTCGGCCTTGCGGCCCTTGAGCCCGCCCGCCTCGTTGAAGGCCTCGATCGCGATCTGGGCGCAGCGGACCTGGTCGTTCGCCTCAGTCGAGTAGGGGCCGGAGAGCGGCACCGGGAAGCCGATCTTGATCGGGCCTTCCTGGGAGCGGGCGATGTTGATCGCGAAGGGGGAAGCGGAGAGGGCGAGGCCGGCGGCTCCGGTCCCGATCAGGCCGCGCCGGGTCAAGCCGGGGTCGCGCACGAGCTTCGTCATTCTATTTCCTCCCTGTTCGTTGCCGCCGACGTTAGAGGTGGCCCGGCGGAGTGCAAGGTAAGAGTGTGAGACACGCCGAGAGTAGGAACCCGCCAGCGCACGAATCCGAGCCCAAGCAGCGAGAGCGCCGTAAGACCGGCTCCGGCGAGGAAGGTGGCTTGAGAGCCGAGAGCGTCCCAGAGCGCGCCCGCGAGAACGCTGGCGGCTAACAGCGCGAGCCCGCCGGACAAATTCAACAGGCCGTAGGCGGTGCCCCGCAGCTCCAGCGGCGCCGTGTCAGCGACAAGAGTGGCCAGCAGCCCTTGCGTGAATCCCATATGCAAGCCCCAAAGGATTACCCCTAGGGTCACGCTCGCCAGGCCGCCGGAAAACGCCAACGCCACGTCGGCGGCGATCAGCAGCGCCAAACCGATCGCCAGCATCGTCATCCGGTTGAAGCGGTCGGACAGGGCGCCTGCTGGATAGGCCGAGAGCGAGTAGACGACGTTCATCACCACGAGGACCAGGGGCACGAGTGTGAGCGGCAAACCAACCTGCTGCGCCCGCAAGATGAGGAACGCCTCGCTGAATCGCGCGAGCATGAACAGCGTGGCGACAGCCACGACGAGCCAGTACGCGGAGCCGAGCCGTTGCAGCTCTGACAAACCGAGAGGAAAGCGCGGCGCGCGCAGCCCCGGAGGCCGAACCGGCTCATGCACCACGAGCAGCAGAAGCCCGAGCGCCAGAAACGCCGGAATGACTGCGACCCAGAACACAGCCTGAAAATCGTCGATGGTCAGCCACATCAGCCCAATGGCGAGAGCAGGGCCGAGGAAAGCCCCAACCGTGTCGAGCGACTGACGCAACCCGAAGCTCGCGCCTCGCAGGTGCGCGGGCGCGATGTCCGCCACTAGAGCGTCGCGGGGCGCGCCCCGAATGCCCTTGCCGATGCGATCGACGAACCGCGCCACGACCAGCCACTCCACCGACGGGGCGAGCGGGAAGATCGGCTTCGTGAAGGCCGCGAGGCCATAGCCGATGACCGCCAGCAGCTTACGCTTGCCAAGCCAATCCGAAAGCGCTCCCGAAAACACCTTGACGATCGATGCTGTCGCCTCGGCGATTCCTTCGATGATGCCCACGGTCACCATCGATGCGCCCAGCACGGTTACAAGATAGACGGGCAGCAACGCATGAATCATCTCGGATGAGAGATCCATCAGAAGCGAGACAAACCCGAGCGCCCAAATTCCAGGAGGAAGCTTGCGCAGTGCCGCAACGCGGGTCCGCACAAGGGGGGTGGTGGTCACCGCGATCTCAAAAATCCGTTCGCGCGTTTTAGAAGTCTGGCTTGTGACGCTCGGCCCAAGATCCTGCCTCCAGGGTAAGCCTGCTGTCCGCGAGGTCTCGATCCGACTTGTCTTGCGTCTGTCCCGTCGAGCCGGTGGCGATTGTGCTGGAACAAGCGGAGCACGACAGGACAAGCGCTTCCTCGACCCTCGTCAGGGTGAAAGTCGTGTTTCCACACGAACAGGGTCGCGACAGCTCGATCGTAGCAGCGAAGCCCTCACCTATTAGGATGCCCTTGGCAGTCACAGCGCCCCCATTGGTCGTCATACCCGCCCCAGCGCCCGCAACACCACCTCCGGCGTGATCGGGATCGCGGTGATCCGCACCCCGAACGGCGAGAGCGCGTCGTTGACGGCGTTCGAGACCGCCGCAGCCGCCCCGGCCGTGCCGGCTTCCCCGACCCCCTTCGCGCCGAGCTCCGAATCCTTCGTCGGCGAGGAGCAATGGCCGACCTCGATGTCCGGCATCTCGCCCGCCATAGGCACGAGGTAGTCGGCCATGTTGCCGTTCAGGAGCTGGCCTTCCGGCGAGTAGAGGCAATGCTCGTAGAGTGCCGGCCCGAGCCCCTGCACCACGCCGCCCCGGACCTGCTCGTCGACCAGCATCGGGTTGATGATGGTGCCGCAATCGTCGACGCACCAATGCTTCAGGAGCTTGATGAACCCCGTATCGGTGTCGACCTCGAGCCACGAGGCCTGGATGCCGTTCGTGAACGCGAACGGAAAGGCGCGCGGCACGTAGTGGCGCGTCGCCACGAACTCGGCCTGGATGCCAGGCGGCAGCGTGTCCGGCCGGAAATAGGCGACGCGGCACACCTCCTCGAGGTCGAGGCGCTCACGGCCGGTGCCGCGGTCGACCACGAACCCGTTTTGGATGTCGAGCTCCGGCCCCGGGCTCTGCAGGATCGCGCCCGCGACCGCGAGCACGTTCTCGCGGAGCGCCTTGCCGGCCTGGAGCGCGGCCTCGCCGCCGATCCCGGCCGCGCGCGAGGCCCAGGTGCCGCCGCCATAGGGCGTGTTGTCGGTGTCGCCGGAGATGACCCGCACCCGCTCGATCGGCACCCCGAAGGAGGTCGCGACGATCTGCGCGGTGATGGCCTCGGCGCCCTGGCCCTGCTCGGTGATCGAGGTCTGGACCACCACGGTCCCGGTCGCGTCGAGCCGCGCGGTGACGCCGTCCTGCGACGAGATGCGGGCGCCGCCGACGCCGTAGAAGGCCGCGCTCGGATTGGCGATCTCGATGAAGCTCGCGAGCCCGATGCCACAATGAATGCCCCGCGCCCGCAAGGCGGACTGCTCGGCCCTGAGCCCCTCGTAATCCATCATGGCGAGCAGCTTGCTCAGCGAGGCATGGTGCGAGAGCTGCTCGAACTTGAGCCCCGAGGCCGATTCGCTCGGGTGGGCGTCGTCCGGGATGAGGTTCTTCCGCCGGATCTCGACCGGGTCCATGCCGATCGCGGCGGCCGCGAAATCGACCAGCCCCTCGGTGACCGAGCAGGCGATCGGGTGGCCGACGCCCCGGTACTGGCACATCACGTTCTTGTTCTGGAACACGACGCGGGCCTGGGCGCGGTAGTTGCGGCAGGTGTAGGGGCCGCCGGTCAGGTTCAGAACCTGGTTCGCCTCGATGCCGCTCGTGCGGGGATACATCGAATAGGGCCCGATGCCGGTGAGGTCGTCGATCTCGAAGGCCGCGATCGCGCCGTCCCGCATCACGCCGATCTTGCCGTGGACGCGGTGATCGCGGGCGTGGATGTCGGTCACGAAGCTTTCCAGCCGGTCGGCCACGAACTTGACCGGCCGGCGCAGCATCATCGACAGCGCCACCGTCGCCATCTCGTCCGCATAGGCGTGGACCTTGATCCCGAAGGAGCCGCCGACATCCTTGCACAGGATGCGGACCTGGCTCTCCGCCAAGCCGAGATGCTTTGCGAACAGGTTCTGCATCATGTGGGGCGCCTGGTGCCCCTGATAGACCGTGAGCCGCTGTTCGCCCGGATTCCAGTCGGCCACGATCGCGCGGGCCTCCAGGCAGACGCCGGTATGGCGGCCGAAGTTGAAGGTGGCCTCGATCACCTCGTCGGCCTCGGCGAAGGCGCGGTCGACCTCGCCCGCCTCGAGCCGGCGCTCGAAGGCGAGGTTGTCGCCGAGATCGGGATGGATGACGGGTGTCGCCGGGTCGAGCGCGGTCTCCATGTCGGTGACGGGCGGGAGCTCCTCCCAGTCGACGAGGATCAGCTCGGCCGCGTCCTCGGCCGCCGCCCGGCTGGTCGCAACGACCGCTGCCACCGCCTCGCCCTGCCAGCAGGCGCGGTCGATCGCGATCGCGTGCTGCGGCGCCGATTTCAGGCCCTTGAGATGGGTCAGCACGCCGACCCAGGGCGTGATGTGCTTGGCGAGCTCGGGCCCGGTCACGACCGCGATCACGCCTGGCGCGCGCTTGGCGGCTGCCGCGTCGATGCCGACGATGCCGGCATGGGCGTAGGGCGAGCGCAGGAAGGCGACGTGGCCCATTCGGGGCAGGGTCAGGTCGCTCACGTATTGGCCGCGGCCCTGAAGGAGCCGCGGCAGGTTCGGCCGCGGCACCGAGCGACCGATATAGGAGTTCGGCCGGTCGAGGACGGAGAGGCCGGGGCCGGTGTCGATGACGTCGCTCATGTCGCGGCTCCGGCGATGTCGGTTGCGTCGGAGGCTCCGGAGCGGGCCCTGGCGGTCGCCTGCACCGCGTCCACGATGGCGTGGTAGCCGGTGCAGCGGCAGTAGTTGCCGCCCATGTGGTCGCGCACGGTCTCGCGGCTCGGGCTCGGCTCGCGGAGGAGAAGCTCTTGCGCGGTGAGGAGCATGCCGGGCGTGCAATAGCCGCATTGGGCGGCGTTGCGGGTGTGGAAAGCGTCGCGGAGATCGTCGATCTCGCCCGAATCGGACACGCCCTCGATCGTCTCGACCGCGAGGCCGTCCGCCTGCACGGCGAGAACGAGGCAGCCGCGCACGATGACGCCGTCGAGCCGGACGGTGCAGGCGCCGCAGACGCCGTGCTCGCAGCCGATATGGGTGCCGGTGAGGCCGAGCTCGTCCCGCAGGAAATCCGCGAGATGGGTCCGGGGCAGGACCCTGGCTTCCGTCGCTTCCCTGTTGACAGTGAGGGTGATCCGAACTGGCTCGATCACGCGCTCATCCTCAGGGGCTCGGTCCCGGCGAGGTCCGCGACCGCCCGACCGAGGAGGACGCGGGCGAGCTGGAGCCGGGTCGCGGCCGAGACCTGGAGGTCAGCCTCGGGCTGGAGATCATTGGCCAAGGCCGCCTGCGCGGCCGCGACGACGTCCGGCGAGGGGTCGCGGCCCTCGAGCGCCGCCGCGGCCCGTGTGGCGAGGGTCGGGCGGGGCCCGACCGAGAAGAAGACCGGCCGGATGTCGGAGAGGCGCCCCTCCCGGAGCGAGGCCGTGCAGGCGATGCCGGCAAGCGCGTAATCGCCGCCCCGTCGGGCGAGCTCGTGGAAGGCGTGGCGCGCCTCCGGGCCGCGTTTCGGGACCTCCACCGCGACCAGGATCTCGACCGGATCGAGCGCGGTCTCGTACACGCCGCGGAAGAACGCATCCGCATCGACCCGACGCTCCCCGTCCGGGCCGGCGACCACGATCCGGCCCCGGAGCGCGACCGCGCAGGCCGGCAGCTCCGATGCGGGGTCGGCGTGGGCGAGGTTGCCGCCGATCGTGCCGCGGTTGCGGATGGCCGGATGAGCGACATGCCGGATCGCGGCCACGAGGAGCGGCGCGTGCTGGGCGACGATCGGCGAGCGCAGCAGCTCGGCGTGGCGGGCGAGCGCGCCGAGCCGCACATGGTCGCCGGCATCCGCGATGCCCCGCAGCTCGTCGAGCCGGCCGATATCGATCAGGATCGCGGGCGATTGCAGCCGCAGGTTCAGTGCTGGTAGCAGGCTCTGGCCGCCGGCGATGAGCTTGGCGTCGTCACCGTGCCGGGCGAGCAGGGCCAGCGCCTCGGCCAGATTCGTCGGCCGCGCGTAATCGAAGGCCGGCGCTTTCACCCGTGCTTCCCCCCCGCCCGGTGACGTTGTGGTTGAACCAGACCGGGTGGGGGCTCGGCCGTCAAGCCCGGCCCGAGCATGCCCGCGTGCGTGACGCGGCCGTCCGGCCCCCCGCCACCTCACCCAAAAAGTTGCTCAAACCCGCACAAGGGCGTGCGCTGCCCTCCCCTTGCGGGCTGCCGGATTCATAGATCGGCTTCTCGCCCGCCCTCCCGGTGTGGTCCGGGCTGCGCCCGGCGGGAGGGTGGCGGGCAGGTTCTCCGCCTGCTCCCTCGGGCCGTCTTGGAGAGAGGGGGACCCGGGGGCGAAGCGGCTCAACCCCCGAGGCTGAACACGCGGTGGGGCACGAACTCGCCCTTCTGGACATCGCCCACCGCGACGAGCGCGCCGTTATAGGTGGCGTAGACCCGGCCCGCGAGCGGCGTGTCGCGGCCCCGGAGCAGGACCGGCTGGCCGCGCATCAGGCGGCCGGCGGCGTCGCGCGACACGGGGATGGGCTCGAGGTCGCAGAGCGCGGTCGCGACCGGGTTCAGGATGGCGGCGAGGCGGTCTTCGGCCTGACCGGCCGCCTCGAGATCGCCGATCGAGGCGGTCGCGTCCTCGTTGAATGGCCCGACCCGGGTGCGGCGGAGGGCCGAGACGTGGCCGAGGCAGCCGATGGCGCGGCCTAGATCGCGCGCGAGCGCCCGCACATAGGTGCCCTTGCCGCAATCGGCCTGAAGAACGGTCCGGTCGCCGTCATGGGCCACGATCACGAGCCGATCGACCTCGACGGTACGGGCCTTCAGCTCCACCGTCTCGCCGTCCCGCGCCAGGTCGTAGGCGCGCTCGCCCGCGATCTTCACGGCGGAGTATTGCGGCGGCACCTGCTCGATCGTGCCGGTGAAGCGCCCGAGCAGCGCCTCGATCTCGTCGCGTTTCGGGAAACGATTCGTCGCCTGGACGGGTTTGCCCTCGCTGTCATCGGTATCCGTCTCGACGCCCCAGCTCACCGTGAACACGTAGGATTTCTTGCCGTCCATGACGTACGGGACGGTTTTCGTCGCCTCGCCGAGCGCGATCGGCAGGATGCCGGAAGCGAGCGGGTCGAGCGTGCCGGCATGGCCGGCCTTCTTGGCGTTCAGCGCCCGCTTCACGAGCGCGACCGCGTGCGTGGAGGTCATCCCGACCGGCTTGTCGAGCACGACCCAGCCGTTAACGACCCGGCGCTTGGGGCGGTTTTCGGATCGCGGCTGCCCGCCCCGAGGCTCGATCCGCTCGACGCCCAGGGAAACCTCCTCAGTGCTCATATCTCCGTCCTCGTGAGTTCCGATCTGGGGTCAGCGCGCTGAAGAGGGTCGGCGACTGAGGACTACGGCTGCATCATTCGTTGAGCCCAATGATCAATGATTCTGTCGTGTTGATCGATGCGAAACGCGATCTGCCATACAGCGTAGAAGACGATGCGTCCCTGGCTATGAGGCCGCCGGTAGCAGACGATATCAAAGACCCAGAGCTGCCTCTCATTTCCCCGGGAGCAACGGAAACCTTGAGCCGCCAGAGTTGCGATTGCGGCATCTCCATCCGTGCCTTCAGGGATCAGCGGACGTATTCGATGGCCGAACCCACATTGTCCTTTGCAGTCGAGTTCAAAATTGTTCGGGTGACGGGACCATCATACCAAGGCTCAGCGTAGTAAGCCCAAGCAAGCAGGAAGAGCAGCGAGCTTCCAAGGAGGAAAGCAGTGGCGAAGCCCGCGCCGCTAAGTCTCATTCATGTTCGCTCTCGGGCTTCGTCAGGAGGTCCGACTTCACCTTCTCGCTCCGCAAGAGCGAGTCGATGCGGGCCATCTCGTCGAAGGTCTCGTCGCGCAGGAAGCGGAGGTCGGGCGCGAATTTCAGGTTTACGCGCCGCGCGACGGCCGTTCGAAGCACCTTCTTGTGGCGGTCGAGCGCCTCGATGACCGGCTTCTCGTCCTTGCCGCCGAGTGGCATGACATAGGCGGTCGCGAGCTTGAGGTCGGGCGACATGCGGACCTCGGGGATGGTCACGACGTGGCTCGCCAGCACGGGATCCGCGATGTCGCCGCGCGCCAGCACGTCGGCCAAAGCGTGGCGCACGAGCTCGGAAACGCGGCTCTGGCGCTGAGAAGGGCCTTTGGGTTCGGTTCGCTTGGCCATGTCTTTGCCGGGGTTGGACCGGCGTTCTCCACTACATTCCGGGGCCGCGACACGGAACCCGGAACCCATGCCTCATCAATGTCAGCGTCGCCTCATGTCTCGGCGCGAGACGTGGGTTCCGGGCTCGCGCCGAAGGCACCCCGGAATGACAGGTCAGAGCGAGCGCTTCTCGGCGTGGACGAGGTAGCATTCAATGAAGTCGCCGACGCGGATCTTCTCGAAATTGGCGAAGGACATACCGCATTCCTGGCCGGCCACGACCTCCTTGACCTCGTCCTTGAAGCGCTTGAGCGTCGACAGCGTGCCCTCGTGAATGACGACGTTGTCGCGGATGAGCCGGACATGGGCGCCGCGCTCGACCCGGCCGTCCTCGACCCGGCAGCCCGCGACCTTGCCGATCTTCGAGACGTCGAACACCTCCAGGATCCTGGCCTCGCCGAGACGCTCCTCGCGGAGGTTCGGGGGCAGAAGGCTCGACATCGACTCCTTCACATCATCCACGAGGTTGTAGATGATGTTGTAGTAGCGGATGTCGACGCCGGCTCGCTCGGCCGCCTCGCGGGCTTCTTTCAGAGCGCGGACGTTGAACCCGATCACCAGGGCTCCGGACGCCTGCGCGAGCGTGACGTCGGATTCGGTGATGCCGCCGACCCCGGCGTGCAGGATGCGGGCCTGCACCTCGTCGTTACCGACTTTTTCGAGAGCTGCCGAAATCGCCTCGACCGAACCCTGCACGTCGCCCTTGAGGACGAGCGCGTAATCCTTGCGGGCCACCCCCTCCTGCCGCTCGCGCATCTGGTCGGCGAGCGAGGAGCGGGCGCCGGCCGCGCGGGCTGCATGCCGCTCGCGCTTCTGGCGGGCGCGGTAATCGGCGATCTCGCGGGCGCGGGCTTCCGATTCGACAACGGCGAGACGGTCGCCGGCCTCGGGCGTCCCCGCGAAGCCGAGAACCTCGACAGGATACGAAGGGCCGGCCTCGCGGAGCGACTCGCCCGTATCGCTGATCAAGGCCCGGACACGGCCCCACTCGGCACCCGCCACAACGATCTCGCCGTTATAGAGGGTGCCGCGCTGGATCAGCACGGTCGCGACGGGGCCGCGCCCGCGATCGAGCTTCGCCTCGATGACGGTGCCCTCGGCCGAGCTCTCCGGATTGGCGCTGAGGTCGAGGATCTCGGCCTGGAGCTGAAGCCCTTCCAGCAGTTCCTTGAGACCGTCGCCGGTCTTCGCCGAGACCTCGAATTCGAGCGTCTCGCCGCCCATCGACTCGACCTGGATGTCGTGCTGGAGCAGTTCCGTACGTACCCGCTGGGGGTCCGCGTCGTGCTTGTCGATCTTGTTGATCGCCACGATGATCGGCACGCCCGCCGCCTTGGCGTGACTGATCGCCTCGACCGTCTGTGGCATGACGCCGTCATCGGCCGCCACGACCAGCACGACGACGTCTGTCACCTTGGCGCCGCGGGCCCGCATGGCCGTGAAGGCCGAGTGACCGGGCGTGTCGATGAAGGTGATCTTGCCGCCGCCGGGCGCCGTGACCTGGTAGGCGCCGATATGCTGGGTGATGCCGCCGGCCTCGCCCCGGACGACGTCCGTCTTGCGGATGGCGTCGAGGAGCGACGTCTTGCCGTGGTCGACATGGCCCATGATCGTCACGACCGGGGGACGCGACTCGGTCGCCTCGTCGTCGGTCGGCGTCTCGAACAGCCCTTCCTCGACGTCCGATTCGGCGACGCGCTTTACGGTATGGCCAAGCTCCTCGGCGATGAGCTGCGCCATGTCCGAATCGATCACGTCCGTGATCTTCAGCATCTGGCCCTGCTTCATCAGGAGCTTGATGACGTCGACGGCCCGCTCCGACATGCGGTTGGCGAAGTCCTGCACGGTGATCGTCTCGGGAATGACGACCTCGCGGGACAGCTTCTCCTTCTCCTCCTGGCCGCGCCCCGTCATCCGCTGCATGCGGCGGCGATGGGAGGCGAGCGAGCGGGTGCGATCGTCCTCGCCGGACGTCGCGGTCGAGATGGTCAGCCGGCCGCGGCGGTCGCGGTTGCCGCCGCCGGGCGCACGGGGCGTCTTGGGCGGCGCAATGATCTTCAGCGGCATGCCGGGCCGTCGGATCACGACCTTGCGGTCGCTCTCCTCGTCGGCCGGAACGCCCGCGCGGCCGGCCGCCCGGCCGGCGGCGCCGGCCGGGCGCGCGGTCACGGCGCCGGGACGGGGGGCGGCCGTGGCGGTCGGCGCCGGCGCGCGTCGGCCGATCATGTCGAGGTTCATCGGACGTCGGTGGGCGTCGAGCGCCCGCACCGTCGACGATCCGGCAGGGGCCGGCGCGTCGCCGAGGCGGCGGCGCGCCTCGTCCTCGGACCGGCGTTTGCGCTCATCCTCCTGGCGACGGCGATCCTCCTCGTCGCGCTTGCGCGACTCGGCGGCCTCCCGCTCCTGGACGTCCTTGGCCTCGCGCTCGGCGCGCCTGCGCCCGGCTTCCTCGGCAACGCGGCGATCCTCGGCCAGCCGACGGGCCTCGACGTCCTGGCGGGCGGCGTCGGACAGGGCGCCCTGGCGGGCGTCGCGCTCCTGCTCCGTGAGGGTCTGGAGAACGATGCCGCGCGGCCGCGGCGCCGCCGGCTGTGCCGCGGCGGACGGCGGCCCAGGGGCAGGGACCGGCCGGGGCGACAGGCCGAGCGTCGGCCGACCGGACGGCGTCGCGGGCTTCGGGGCGGCCGGCGCAGGTGCGGCCGGGCTCGCCTCCTTGGCGGAGGCCGGCGCGGGCGACAGCGCCCGGCGCTTGACCGTCTCGACCACGACCGCCTTTGAACGGCCGTGCGAGAAGCTCTGCCGGACGGTGTTCTGCTCCACCGGCCGCTTCAGGGACAGCGTCTTGGACGACACGTGCAGCGTCTTGTCGCTCGGGGTCTTGGTGTCGGTGTCACTCATACAGTCTTCAATCCTGCCGGTCGGGTCCCGTGGGTCGGCTTGACCGATGGTCGACGTCCCGCGGCGGCGCAGCCTCGTCGTCCGCGCCACGAAAGCGGCGAAGCCGGCGCCAGCCCGCAAGGCAGCCTTCGCTGCCCGCACCTGCGAGAAGTGCGGCATGTATCACATGGACCCGGCCCAAGGCCATGTCCAAATCATCACCGCGAAGATCGTCGAATGTCTGAACGCCCGATATCGTGTCGGCCGAGCCCTTTCGCAACGCCGCCGCGAGCTTTCGACGCCCGTCCTCGGCCGCCTCCCCGGCATGGATCAGGGCCGCGGCCCGGCCGGACGCGAGCGCGGCCTCGACCTTGAAGAACCCCGTCGTGACCGCGCCGGCCTTGTTGGCGAGGGCGAGTGCCCCGACGAGATCGCGCTTGAGCGCCGCGTCGACCTCCTCGACGAGACCGGGCGAGGTTTTCGCCTCTACTTTGAAGGCGCGCGAGAACAGGCGCTTGCGTACCGCCTCGCCGAGAGTCTTCGCGGTCGGGGTGACCCAGGCCCCGCGCCCGGGAAGCTTGTTCCTGAGGTCGGGCACGACCGACCCGTTCGGGTCCAGCACGAAACGCATCAAGCCGCCGGTCGGGCCGGCCGCGCGAGTCACGATGCAGGTGCGTTCGGGTTCGCGCTTGGGCATGGCGTCCTTCTCCCCGCAAGTGCGGGGAGACGTCGAGTCGCGTGAGTCCACCTCTCTCCGTTATCCGGGAGAGGCTATCTCCAGATCAGCTCGGCTGCGCTTCCGCCTCGGCGAGTTCGCTCTCGTCCAGCGGCGCCACCGGGGCCTCGATCCAGCCGGCCCTGACTCGCGCGGCCAGGATCATCGCCTCGGCGTCGACCCGAGACAGCTCGAAGCCGTCGAGGAAGCCAGGGGTCCGGACCGCCTCGGGGCCGCGCCCTTCCGTGTAGCCAACGAGGTCGTCGGTCGCGCAGCCGGCTAGGTCCTCGACGCTTTTCACGTCGTTCTCGCCGAACGCGACCAGCATCGGCACGGTCACGCCGTCGATCTCCTTCAGCTCGTCCAGCACCCCGAGCTCGCTCCGGCGAGCCTCCTGCTCGGCCTCGATGCGGGCGAGGTAATCCCGGGCCCGGCGCTGGATCTCGGCCCCGGTATCCTCGTCGAAACCCTGGATCGCGGCAACCTCCGAGGGATCCACGACCGCGATCTCCTCCACGTTGCGGAAGCCCTCCGCGGCCAGCAGTTGGCCGACGGTCTCGTCCACGTCCAGCGCCGCCATGAACAGCTCCGTCCGTTGCACGAATTCCTTCTGGCGCCGCTCCGATTCCTCGGCCTCGGTCAGGATGTCGATGTCCCAGCCGGTGAGCTGGGAGGCGAGCCGCACGTTCTGGCCGCGCCGGCCGATCGCCAGCGAGAGCTGGTCGTCCGGCACCACGACCTCGATTCGCTCCGCCTCCTCGTCGAGCACGACCTTCACCACCTCGGCCGGCTGAAGGGCGTTCACGATGAAGGTCGCCCGGTCGTAGGACCACGGGATGATGTCGATCTTCTCGCCCTGAAGCTCGCCCACGACCGCCTGGACGCGCGAGCCCCGCATGCCGACGCAGGCCCCGACCGGATCGATCGAGCTGTCGCGCGAGGTGACGGCGATCTTCGCCCGGGAGCCCGGGTCGCGGGCGACCGCCTTCACTTCGACGATGCCGTCATAGATCTCCGGCACCTCCGAGTTGAACAGCTTGCCCATGAATTGCGGATGGGTGCGGGAGAGGAAGATCTGCGGCCCGCGCGCCTCACGGCGGACATCGAACAGGTACGAGCGGATGCGATCGCCGGGCCGGAAGGTCTCGCGCGGGATCAACTCGTCGCGCCGCACGATGCCCTCTCCGCGGCCGGATAGGTCGACGATGACGTTGCCGTACTCGACCCGCTTCACGAGGCCGTTCACGATCTCCCCGATGCGGTCCTTGTATTCCTCGTACTGGCGGTCGCGCTCGGCGTCGCGGACCTTCTGGACGATCACCTGCTTCGCCGATTGGGCCGCGATGCGGCCGAAATCGAAGGGCGGCAGCGTCTCGGCGATGGCATCACCGACCTCGGCCGCGGGGTTGCGGCGGCGGGCGTCGACGAGCGAGATCTCGGTCGCATCGCTTTCGACCTGATCCACGACCAGGAGATGCCGCGAGAGCCGAAGCTCACCCGTCTTCGGGTGGATCTCCGCGTGGACGTCGGTCTCCGCCCCGTAGCGGGAGCGCGCCGCCTTGGCGATGGCTTCCTCCATGGCGGCGACCACGATCGATCGGTCGATCACCTTCTCGCGTGCGACGGCATCCGCGATCTGCAGAAGCTCGAGCCTGTTGGCGCTAACCGCCATGTCCTACTCTCCCTGGTCCTGATGCTTCGCTGTTGCGCGCCCGGCCTCGTCGCTCGGCGCCTTCGTCGAGGAAAATCGGCCCGGTCCCTTTGGCCTCTTCGCCGTTCGTCCGCGCGAGATTGGGACGACGTTGTCGCCCCGAGCCTCGCCCGTCGTTTCGGCATCGTCGATGCCGGCGACCTCGCGGCCACGCTCGGAGAGCTTGCCGCGACGGAGCGAGTCCCGGATCAACGCATCCGTCATCACGAGCCTGGCCTCGCCGATATCGACGAGCCGCAGCTGCGCCACCATCTCGTTGCCGGCCGGCGAATCGGGCAGCTCGATCAGCGCCGCCCCGTCCGCGACGCCCTGGATGAGGCCGCGGAAGCGCTTGCGCCCGGCAAGCGGCACCGCAAGCTCGATCCGGGCCTCGTGCCCGATCCAGCGGTCGAAATCGCCGGCCCGGACCAGCGGCCGGTCGATCCCGGGCGACGAGACCTCCAGGCTGTAGGTGCCCGTGATCGGGTCCTCGACATCCAGCGCGGGCGACAACGCCTTGCTGGCGGCCTCGCAATCCTCGATCGTCATGGTGCCGTCCGGGCGCTCGGCCATGATCTGCACGATCTGACCGTTCTTCGACGAGACCTTCACCCGCACGAGCCGTAGCCCAATCGTGGCGAGCGCCCGCTCGGCGACCGCCGCGACCCGGGCCGCCACGCCCGTCTCGGTGATGAATCTCGATTCCGGCTCGTCCGACATTCGTGCGACTCGCGCGCTCCGGAGAGGGTCATGCGCTGCCGGCCCGACGGGATGGTGTACGGGCAATAAAAAAGAGCGGGACCCTCGCGGGCCCGCTCCCGACAGGGTGCTTTCACACCACAACCAGAGCTGACTGGGGCCTAGATAACGCTCCGGCGCCGGTCGCGCAAGCGCATCGCGGCCCTCGAGATGCGGGTGACGCCCGGCCGAGCCTTAGGGAGAGGTCCAGGCACAGGCCGGCAGCCCGGTTCCCCGGGGGCCTTGAACCTCGATCCTGAAGACGATCTTGCCGAAGCCGCCGAGGCCGGGTTCGAACTCGCGGACGGGTGCGAGGCCGCCGATTCCGGGCGGCAGGGTGTCCGGCTCGGCCATCGGGAACGGCGCGCGACCGATCAGGATCGCGAGCGTCGCGGTCGCGATCGTGCCCTGCACGACCGCGAGGGTCACCGGCGAGGAGGAAATCGCCGCGGCCGACCGCAAGAGGAGGTACCAGAGGGCCGGGTGCCCCTCGTAGCGGAGGTTCGTGAACAGGTCGGCGAGCGAGCCCGACGAGATCGCGATCCCCATGCCTGGACCTCGTCGCGCCACGGCAGATGGGTGAGCGCCAGCGAGGCCTGCAGAACGAGCAGCCCCGCTGCCGCAAACCGCCAGGCGAGCCCGGCAGCCTTGATCCGAGCCGCCGGGGATAGGGACGGAAGGGCCGCGCGCCCCGCGCCCACCGAGAGGGGCGACGCCGACATCGGGTCGTTCCCTCAGGCAGCGCGCTTGCGTGGCACGAGGCGCACGCTCTTCAGGGCTTCGGCGGCTCCCGACGCGCCGTCCTCGCCGTATTCCGCGTCCTCGTTCACCTGCCACACGTCGTATATCTGTCGGCCCGCCATGATGTTGGCGACCGTCAGCATGGCGGTCATCATGGCGTGGTCCTGGTTGTTGTACTTGTGCATGCCGTTCCGGCCGACCAGGTGCAGGTTGGGGAAGTTCTGCGCGAGGTCGAGCCGGACGGTCGCGACATGGTCCGCGTAATGCTCGTCGTAGACCGGATAGGCCTTGAGCTGTCGCACCACGCAGGCATCCGTGACGTCGGCCGGGTCGATGAGGCCGATCTGCCCGATCTCGCGCTTCGCCAGGGCGACGAGCTCCTCGTCCGAGCTCGTCCACAGGCCGTCGTCCTCGAAGCAGAAATATTCGAGCCCGAGGCACGCATGGTCCTCATCCGGGATCATTTCGGGCGACCAGGAGCGGAAGTTCTGGATGCGGCCAACCTTCACGGCGGGATCGTGGATGTAGATCCAGTTGTCCGGGAAGTCGGCCCGGGCCTTGACCATCAGGGCGACGGTCAGGAAATCGCGGTAGCGGAGCGAGCGGGCCTGGAACAGGCTGATCGGCGCCGGCCTGATCGCGCCCATCAGCTCGGCGATCGGAGCGGAGGAGATGACGTGCCTGGCCTGGATTACCTCCTGGGAGCCGTCGGGCAGGCTCGCGGTCACGCTCCAGGTTGCGGTCGCGCGGTCGAAGGCGAGCCGCTCGACCCGCCGACCCATCCGGACCTGTCCGCCGGCTGCCACGACCTTCCTGGCCGCCGCCTCCCACATCATGCCCGGGCCGCGGCGCGGATAATCGAAGCTCTCGATCAGCGTCTTGACGACCGGGCCGGACCCAACGCCGCGCGCTCGCCGGAACGGTCGCATGAGGGCGTTCCGGATGGCGCCGCCGAGGCTCAGGCCCTTGATCCGCTGCGCCGCCCAGTCGGACGAGATCTCGTCGCATGACATGCCCCACACCTTCTCGGTGTAGGTCTTGAAGAAGATCGAGAACAACCGCTCGCCGAACTGGTTCCGCACCCATTCATGGAACGTCTTCGGGCGGCGCACCGGCCGGGCGCGCGCCCAGAGATACGATGCGAAGCAGCCGGCGCTGCGCAGGGGGCCGAGGTTGATGAGCGCCTCGAACGCCTTCAGCGGGTATGAATAATACCGGCCGCCATAAAAGATGCGCGACAACCGGGGCCGCTCGATGAAGTCGTCGGGCAGAATCTCGCGCCAGAGGTCCACGACCTCGCGCGACTTCGAAAAGAAGCGGTGACCGCCGATATCGAACAGGAAGCCCTTGTGCTCCACCGTTCGGCTGATGCCCCCGACATAGACCGGGTCCTGCTCCAGGACGGTCACGTCGTGCCCGGCCTTGCTTAGGAGATAGCCCGCGGTCAGCCCCGCCGGGCCCGCGCCGATGACCACCGTTTCGCAGAAAGCTGACAAGCCACGTCCCCGACAACCCCTGGTCGGGTCGAGTGGGTGGAGTGTCGGCGAGAAGGGTTAACCAATTCTCCACGCGGCCCCGTCCGGGCCCGGCCCCGGTTCACGGCCCGAACCGGCGGCGGGCGGCTGTCCCGTTCGCCGGCGACGACGGGACAGCAACTCGTCGAGCCGAACAGGCCGGAAGTTCCAGGCATCGACCCCGACATCGTATTGCCCAGGCATCGGGGTCAGCCTGCCGTGGCTGTGTCCATGGAGGTTGAGCCGTCCACGGCCCATGCCGTTCCAGGTCCGAAAGGCGTAGTGACAGAGCACGAGGCCGCGCCCCTTGATTTCGATCTCGGCATAGGTCGAGACGCTGGCGAATCCGAGTTGCGCGAGTGTGGCGGGCCCGTCGTTGTTGCCGGCGATCAGGTGCTTGACGCCATGCAGCCCGGACAGAAGGGCTGCGACGCGGTCGGGATCCGAGAGGCGGGTCAGGTCGCCGAGATGCCAGACCTCGTCGCTCGGGGAGACGGCGTCGTTCCAGGCCTCGGCCATGGCGCGGTCCATCAGGGCGACGGACGCGAAGGGCCGCCGATCGATCGCGAGATGGCGGCCATCGCCGAAATGGTGGTCCGAGGTGAAGAAGACGGCCATGCGGCCGCCCCGTCGAGGGCAGGCCGGACGTCCTTCAGACGCTGACCGTGGCATGTCGTCGGCGTTTCAGCAGGTAGCCGATTCCGACCACGAAGGCGGCCGCCGCGGCTGCGGCGGGGATCTCCCAGCGGTGGGTCGCGTCCGCGCCGAAGCGCTCCACGAGCACGGGATCCGACACGATCATCTCGCCCGCGATCCAGCCGAGAAGGGCCGCGCCCGCCCAGACCAGGATCGGGAAGCGTTCGAGAAGCGTGATGATGAGGGTCGCGCCCACGATGATGAGAGGGATCGAGATCGCAAGGCCGAGGATCAGGAGGAAGGTCGAATCCTTGGCAATGGCGGCAATCGCCAGCACGTTGTCGAGGCTCATGACGGCGTCAGCGATCGCGACCGTCCGGACCGCATGCCACAGCTTGTCGGATTCCTTCACCGTCGAGTCGCCCTCGTTCTCGTCAGTGACGAGCTTCACGGACACCCAGAGCAGGAGCAGGCCGCCGATGATCTTGAGGTAGGGCGTCGCCAGGAGGCTGACGATGAGCAGCGTGAAAATGATCCGGAGGACGATCGCCACGCCGGCGCCCAGGATCGCGCCGATGCGCTGCTTGTCGTGCGGCAGACCGCGGCACGCCATGGCGATGACGACCGCATTGTCCCCGGACAGGATGATGTTGACCCAGATGATCTGGAGCAGCTGGAGGGCCTGAGGTCCCAACGTGTCCATAGCGATGCCCTTGCTCTGAGCCGCACCACGGGGTGTGGCGACGGGTTGGATCGGCCGATCCGACGCCCGCTTCGGCGGGAGATGCGGCCGGCGAGCGGGCAGTCGGGGCGAAAGATCACGCCCGGCCCTGGGCCGTCAAGGCGGCGGCACGCTTGCGGGCTTGCGACCGCGCTCAGTTCCGGTCGTCGGGATCGATCGGCAGCGGGTGGATCTCGATGCCCTCGTCCAGGAGCGCGCGGGCCTCCTCCGTGCTGGCCTCTCCATAGACCGAGCGGTGCTCGCTTTCGCCGTAATGCATGCGGCGCGCTTCCTCGGCGAACCCGGTCCCGACGTAATCGGCAGTCTTCGTGACATGTTCCCGAACCGCGCGCAGCATGGCCCGGGTCGCCTGCTCGCGCTCGGACAGGATGGCGACGGGCTGCGGCAGCTCGACCGGGGAGGGCGGCTGCGGGAAGGCTGCCGCCTCCTTTGGCGGGCCGCCCGACGATTTCCCGATTGCGGGCGCCATGATGCGCTTCTCGATCCGGGTCGACGAGCAATTCGGGCATTGTACGAGCCCCCGCGCGACCTGCGCGTCGAAGGACGACCCTGACGGGAACCAGGATTCGAAATCGTGGCCGTTGTCGCAGGCCAGAGCGTAACGGATCATGTCACGGAGTACCGGCGCCTCGGGGGACCATCACAGATATGCGCTTGCGGGTCGTTACGATGCCTTACTCGGCAGCGGCAAGCCGTCGCTGCACGTGACGCGCCTCGACGGTGAAGGCGCGGGAATGGGCCAGCGCCGGGGAGGCGGGCCGGAGCGTCCGCCACGAGGCCGAGATCGATCCGGGCCATCACGATGCCCGGCTAGATCCAGCCCTCGGTCAGAATTCGGCCCCAGGGATCGACGATCGGTGCTTGCGCGGCCGCGTCGGCCAGGCCTGTAAGGCGGCCGGCAAGCCCGCCGAGGTCAATGTCGCGACCGACCGCTCCTGGACGGACAAAGAGGGCCAGCGGCAGCCCGAGACCGACTGGGTCACAGTGAGCCTGCTCAACGAGAAGATCGCTGCCTTGACGCTGGCGAATGTCAGCCGGGGCGATGCGACCTACGCAGAATGCCGGGTCGCCGAGGCAGTTACAAGCGGGATGGCGGGACCGTCCACACGACGGACATCGTCGCGAACGTCTTCCACAAGCTCGATCTCGCGCCCGCAACGATGCCGAGGCGTGAGCGAAACGTCGCCACCCGTGCCCTCGCGGGCTGGAGCGTGCAAGCCTCTTTCGAAGCCGGGCGAACCGTCAGCGCCGGCGCCACCCCCCGCCTCACCCAGCCAAGTACCCCCACGCGGCCAGCGCCTGCGTCCTGACGATGTGGAGGAACTCGTCAACGAGCACGCCCTCGTCCGGGCCGCCCATTCCGGCCGGGGAGGGGCCGTAGACGAAGGCCGGCACCCCCCGGCGGCGCCAGAAGCGGGCGTCGGTGCCGCCGAGCGAGACGATCGGGGGCGGGCGGAAGCCGAGGAGGCCCTCGACCGTCGATTCGAGGATGCCTACCATCGGGTGCGACAGGTCGGACAAAGTCGGGTCGACGGGGGTCCGGGGCGGCGCCTCGATCGTGACCTCGGGAAAGCGGGCAACGATGCGGTCGACGCGCGCGCGCATCTCGGCGCCGGTCACGCCGAGCGGCAGGCGGATGTCGACCTCCATGTCGCATTCGCCGGGCAGCATGTTGACCTTCACGCCCCCTTCGATGCGGCCGATGTTCAGGGTGGCCCGCTCCGCCACGTCGGCCGCGCCGGCCCCGAGCCCGCGGTCGATCGCAGCCCGGACCTCGGGGCGCGCGAGGTGGGCCGCGACCGCCTCCGGCACGCGCGCCCGGACGGACTCGACCTCGGCCAGCGCCACCGCGAGCTCGGCCGCGATGCGGGTCGCGCTTCGGGACAGGTGAGGGTAGGCGCCGTGGCCACCGGGCGTGCGGACCCGCATCGTCAGCCAGAACATCGCCTTCTCGGCGAACCGGAGGGTGTGGATCGAAGAGGGCTCGGAGTTGATGAAGCAGTCGCCCAAGACCTCGTCGCCTAGGTTTTCGGTGAGGTATTCCGAGCCCCAGCGCCCGCCCGTCTCCTCGTCGGACACGATCGTGAGCGTGAGCCGGCCGGCCGCCTCGGCGATGAGGCGCGAGACGTAGATGTAAGCGAAGAGGGCGGCCGTCGTGCCGGCCTTCATGTCGACCGTGCCGCGCCCCCACACCCGGCCGTCCTCGAGGGCGCCGCCGAGCGGGTCCCGTGTCCAGCGCGAGCGGTCGCCGATCGGGAACACGTCGAGATGTCCGTTGAGGACGAGGTGCCGCCCCGGGCTCGGCCCCGCGACCGTGGCGAGAAGGTTCGGGTTGTCCTCCTTCGGCGACACGAACCGGTAGGGGAGGCCGGCCTCGTCGAGGGTGCGGGCGATGAGGGCCGCGGCCGGCCGGGTGTCGCCGGGCGGGTTCGAGGTATCGATGCGGGTGAAGTCCTGGAGGAAGCCGATGAGGCGCTCGCGATCGGCGTCGATGAAGGCGAGGAGCTGGGCGCGGGGGTTCATGGTGTCTCGCCTCGCCTCGCCTCGCCGCGGCGTGCCGCCGCCCGAAGCTCCCATTATCCTCGACGGCGTCATGCCGAGGAAGCCCGGACCACGTCCGGGCTTCCTCGAAGCACGCGCCGCCGCTCCGGCGCATGTTGGCCGCCCAAGCCTCGGCGGGTCCTTAGAGACGGCGCGTTCCGCGCCTCCTCATCAGGATGACGTGGCTGGGGATGAAGCACCGACCCGAATGTCCGGCGCCGCCGCCCGGTACACGACGGCGCCGCCCTTCACGACGAGATGCACCGGGTTGTGGGCGATCCGGTAGGGCAGCTCGGCCGGATGCTCGACGTCCCAGAGGACGAGGTCGGCGACCTTGCCGGGCGCGATCGTGCCGCGGTCGGCGAGGAGCCCGAGGGCGCGGGCCGATTCCCGGGTGAAGCCGGCCACCGCCTCCTCCGGGGTAACCCGGAACAGGTAGCAGGCGAGATTCATGATCATGGTCGGCATCGTGCAGGGCGAGCTCGAGGGGTTGTTGTTGGTCGCGAGCCCGATGCCGACGCCATGGGCCCGAAACAGCGCCACGGGCGGCTTCGCGGTCTCGAACAGGGTGTAGTTGGCGCCGGGCAGGAGGAGCGCCACCGTTCCAGCCTCCGCCATGGCCCGGACCGTCTCCTCGTTCGCGTATTCGAGATGCGCGGCCGAGAGCGCGCCGTGCCGGGCCGCGAGTGCGCCGGCGCCGAATTCAGAGTACTGATCGGCGTGGAGCGTCAGGCGGAGCCCGGCCGCGGCTCCGGCCTCGAACAGCCGCTCCGTCTCGGCGTGGGAGAAGCCCCGGAATGCCGGGCTGTCGCAGAACCCGTCCATGAAGTCGACGAGGTTTTCGGCGAGCGCCGCCGGCAGGACGGTATCGCAGAGGAACGCGACGTAGTCGCCGGAGCGGCCCTCGAACTCGGGCGGCACGCCGTGCGCGCCGAGGAAGGAGGTCACGATCGTGACCGGCATCCGGCGCCCTATGTCGCGCGAGACTCTGAGGAGCTTGAGTTCCGTGTCGAGGTCGAGCCCGTAGCCGGACTTGCTCTCGAGCGTCGTGACGCCCCCGGCGATGAGGGCGGCGACGCGCGTCGCCGACTGGGAGAAAAGCTGCTCCTCCGAGGCCGTCCGGGTCGACAGCATGGTGCCCCGGACGCCGCCGTTCACGCGGGCGAGGTCGTCCCGCGTAGCGCCCGCGAGCCTGAGCTCGAAATCGCCCCGCCGGTGCCCGGCATGGACGACGTGCGTGTGCGGGTCGCAGAGCCCGGGCGTCAGCGTGCGCCCGCCCGCGTCCAGCACCTCGCGGGCGAGCGCGAGGGGGCGGTCGGGCAGGGCAGCGGCCTGCCCCACCCAGACGATCCGGCTGCTGGCGATCCCGACCGCGCCGTTGTCGATGAGGCCGTAGGGCGCACCCCCCGGCTCCATGGTGGCCACGACGGCGTTCAGCCACAAGGTGTCCCACATAGCGGTCTCGCTCAGCTCGCGATGGAAAGGGTCAGCGGCGCGATCTCGTCGGCGCTCCGGCCCCGGAAGTCGCGGCCGGGCACCTCGCGCATCATCCGGGCCTGCGCGTCGGCGAGCCGTTCGAGCGCGTCGGCTCGATCGAGCGTCGTGACCCGGCCGTCCCGCACGACCTGGCGGCCGTCGACGAAGACGTCGCGCACCGCCCGGTCGGCCGCGTGGTAGACGAGGCTGCGCAGGGGGTCGCGGGCCGGCATCATCCACGGGTCCTCGAGGTCGACGAGGACGACGTCCGCCCGGCACCCGGGCGCAAGCCGGCCGATGTCGTCGCGCAGAAGCGCCCTTGCGCCCCCGACCGTCGCGGCGTGTAACACCTCGGACAGGCTCGTGCCGTGGACGTCGCCGGACGCGATCCGGCCGAGGGTCGCGGCGGTGCGGATCTCCTCCAGCATATTGTGCGGCGTCGTGTCGGTGCCGATTCCCATGTTGATCCCGGCCCGGCGGTAGCGGCCGAAATCCTCCAGCATCGTGCCGTAGCGGGCAAAGGGCGTCGGGCAATGGGCGACCGTCGTGCAGCTCTCGGCGAGGAGCGCGAGGTCGGCGTGGCTCCGCTGGTGCAGCCAGGAATGGTGGTCGAGGAAGATGCCGTGGCCGAGCGTGGTGCGCGGCCCGAGGAGGCCGAGATCGGCCGCGAACCCGATCGGCGTCTTGCCGTGCCGGCGCATAATCTCGTCGAACTCGTTCACGGATTGGGCGGCGTGGGTCGTGATCGGCAGGTCGCGCTCGGCCGCCGCCGCGATCGCGTCGCGGAAGAGGTCCGGCGTGCAGGTCTCGATCTGGGCCGGGTAGACGATGCCGGAGAGGCGGCCGGAGGGGTCCTGGGGCAGCCTGTCGATGGTCGCGAGGGCGGCGTCAAGCCCGCGCCGCCCCCCATCCTCGTCCCAAGCGAACTGAAGCTCGTGGTGGCCGGCAAGCCGCCAGCGGGCAGACGCGAAGCCGATCGCCAGGAAAGAGCGGAGCCCGGACCTCGCCATCAGCTCCGGCCAGCCAGGATAGGGGAAGGACAGGTCGGCGACGCTCGTGACCCCGGAAAGCAGCATCTCGCAATAGGCGACGGCGGCCGCGGCGAGCTTGCCCTCGTCGTCCGGGAAGAACGCGCAGGAGCGCTCGTAGAGGCCGCTCATGCCCATGGCCCGGACCCCGTGCTCCTCGCGGATGCCACGGTAGAGCGGCTCGAGGCCGGGATGGCTGTGGAGGTCGACGAGCCCCGGCATGACGAGGCGGCCGCGGCCGGAGATCGTCGTGCCAGCCTCGCCCGCGAAGGTCTCGCCGACGCCGACGAGGCGCCCGCCCGCGAAAACGACGTCCCCGCCCCGCCGGTAGACGTGGCGCTTCTCGTCGGAATCCCAGGCGACGATCCAGTCGCAGTCGCGGATCACGGTCGTGGCGGTCATGCCCTCATCCTTTCAACGCGGCTGCCTCTCCCTTCGGGAGCGGCAGCAGCCACATCAGCCGTCCCTCAGGTGCGGGTTCAAGGCGTCGTTCAGCCCTTCGCTGATCAGATTCAGGGCGAGCACCGTGACCAGGATCGCGAGGCCCGGCAAAGCGGTGAGGTACCAGTCGGAGCGCAGCATCTCGCGGCCGGCCGCGATCATGGTGCCCCAGCTCATCACGTTCGGGTCGCCGAGGCCGAGGAAGGCGAGGGCGGATTCGGTCAGGATCGCGGTTGCCATCATGATCGAGGTCGTGACCACGATCGGCGACAGGGCGTTAGGCAGGATCTGGCCGACGATGATGCGGGCATCGCCCATGCCGACCGCCTTGCAGGCCGACACGAAGTCGCGCCTGCGCAACGACAGGAACTCGGCTCGGACGAGCCGCGCGACGGTCGGCCAGGACACGAGCGCGATGCCGATCACGACGGTGGTGACGGAGGGGACGAGGAGGGTCACGATGACGATCGTGAAGATGAAGGGCGGGACCGTCTGGAACGTCTCGGTGAGGCGCATCAGGAGGTCGTCGGCCCAGCCGCCGTAATAGCCCGCGACCGCGCCGATCGCGGTGCCGAGGAGGATCGCGGCGAAGGCGGCGGTCGCTCCGATCAGGAGCGACACGCGGGCCCCGTGGAAAATTCCTGCCGCGACGTCGCGCCCGAGCGCGTCGGAGCCGAGCGGGAAGGCTGGGTCGTCCCCGGGCCACAGGAGAGGGCGGGCGACCATCGCCCAGGGGTCGTCGTCGAACATTATGGGGGCCGAGACCGCCATGGCGACGACGAGCGCGAGGAGAACGGCGCCGACGGGTGTCGTCCACCGGGAGAGGAGCGCGCGCCGGAAGCCGAGCCCAGCCGTCATGAGGCGAGGTCGATGCGGGGGTCGAGCTTGGCGTAGAGGAGGTCCATGGCGATGTTCACGACGATGACCAGGATCGAGCTGATGAGGAGGATGCCGAGAAGGAGGTTGAAGTCGCGCTGGAACACCGCCTCGTAGGCGAGCCGGCCGAGGCCGGGCCATCCGAAGACGGTCTCGACGAGGACCGCGCCGCCGAGGATCGAGCCGACCTGGAGGCCCGCGACCGTCACGGTCGGCAGGAGCGCGTTCCGGAAAACGTGCCGCCACGTCACCTGCCGCTCGGGGAGGCCCTTGGCCCGGGCCGTCCGGATGAAGTCGGCCCCCGAGACCTGGAGGAAGGAGGCCCGCATCAGCCGGGTGTAGACGGCGACGTAGAAGAGCGACAGCACCGTCGCGGGCAGGATCGCGTGGCGGGCGATGTCGAGGGCGCGGGCGAAGCCGGTGAGGTTTCCCGCGAGCGTGATCATGCCGCCGGTCGGCAGCCAGCTCAGCTTCACGGAGAAGAGCACGATCATCATGAGCCCGATCCAGAAGGTTGGGGTCGCGTAGCAGAGGAGGGTCAGGAACGAGATCAGCCCGTCGGTCGGGCGATTGACCCGCCGCGCCGCGACCACGCCCAGCACGACCCCGATCGCGATCGCCGAGACGAGGCTCACGCACATGAGGAGGAGGGTCGCGGGCAGGCGGTCGAAGATCAGGGTCGCGACCGGCATCGTGTGCCGGAACGAGTAGCCGAGATCGAGCGTGAGCGTGCGCAGGAGAAAGCGGCCGAGCTGGACCGGGAGCGGCTGGTCGAGCCCGAACCGGCTCCTGAGGTCGGCCAGGTATTCGGGCGTCGCCGATCCCGCCTCGCCGGCCAGGATGTCGACGATGTCGCCCGGCGCGGCGTGCAGGATCAGGAAGTTGATGATCGCGATCAGGAGGATCGTCGGGAGGGCCTGAAGGACGCGGCGCCCCACGAATCCCGCGAGGCGGCCGCTCATCCTCTGTCAGGCCTCGACCCACAGCTCGGCGAAGGAGCCGTATGCCCCGTCGGCCCCGACCGTGTGGTTGTGGACGCGCCTGTTGTAGACGGTCGTGAAGGCCATCTCGAACAGATTCAGGATCGGCAGCTCCGTCTGGATGGTGCGCTGCGCGTCTGCGAACAGCGCCCGGCGCTTGCCGAGGTCGGTCTCGACGAGGGCGTCCTCCCACACCTTGTCGAGCCTTGGGTCGGAGAAGCCGGACGCGTTGGCGAAGGCGACGCCTTGGCGGATGTTCGGGCCGTAATAGAGCCGCTGCACGCCGGCCGAGGGGTCGGGCAGCATGTAGAGGAAGTTCTGGTCCAGGGCGAAATCGTAATCGGTGTAGACCCGTCGCAGCAGGGTTCCGAGGTCGGAAGCCCTGATCTCGACCTCGATGCCGACGCGGCCGAGAGATTGCTTGATGTATTCCGCGGTGCGCGAGAACTCGGGGCTCGGGATCAGCTCGTGCGTGAGCTTGAACCGAACGTTGCCGGCGCCGCGCTTCAGGCCCGCCTCGTCGAGCAGCGCGTTCGCCCGGGCGATGTCGAACGGGTACTGCGGCACGCCCTCCTGCGTGTAGAAGGGCGAGGTCGAGGGGATCGGCCCGGTCGCGATCTTGCCGTATCCGAAATAGATGTTCTGGAGCATGAAGCGCCGGTCGATCGCGTGCATGATCGCCTGGCGGACGCGCTTGTCCTTGAGGTTCGGGTTGCGCAGGTTCACCTCGCAGAGATGCATGGGCGCGAACATCTCGTAGCCCTTGGTCTCGACCCCGATCTGCGGCAGGGCCGAGATGCGCTTCAGGTCCGAAAGCGGCAGCGGCGTGAAGAAGCCGAGCATGACCTCCCCGACCTCGAACGCGGCGGCGCGCGCGCCCGCGTCCGGCATCATCCGGACGATGACCTCGTCGAGATAGGGCCGGCCCGGCTGCCAATAACCCGGGTTGCGGGCGAGGCGCACGAACTGGCCGCGCTGCCATTCCTTGAACACGAACGGCCCGGTCCCGATCGGGGCATTGTTCGCCGGGTTCGCCCGGATGTCCGTGCCCTCGTAGACGTGGCGAGGGACGATCTGGCCCTCCCAGGAGCCGAGCATCGACATCAGGAACGGGACGGGGCGGGCTAAGGTGAACACGACCGTCTTGTCGTCCGGCGCCTCCACGGATTTCAGCGAGGCCCAGGTCACGGTCGAGCGCGGGTGCAGCTTCGCCCAGATCTCGCGGGCCGAGAACACGACGTCCGAGGCCGAGAACGGCTTGCCGTCGTGCCAGGAGACCCCCTCCCGCAGCTTGAACGTGTAGATGAGGCCGTCGGGGCTCGTGGTCCATGAGGTCGCGAGGAGCGGCAGCGGCTGCTGCTTGTCGTCGAAGGTGACGAGCCCTTCCATGACCTTGGCCGAGATGAGCCCGATATAGGTCGAGGAGTTGAAGGCCGAGCAGAGCATCGGCGGCTCCGTCGTCTGGGCGACGGTGAGGACGCCGCCCCGGCGGGGGCTTTGCGCCCGGGCATCGTGCGCGAGGAACGAGGCCGCCGCGCCCCCGGCCACGAAGGCGCGACGCGAGGGCGTGAGGCGGATGCTTGCAGGCTCGGTCACGGGTGCTCCTGGTCGGGTGGCGCGGCTGTCATGCGTCGAGGCGCGGAAAGGACGGCGGCGCGATAGCGTCGGCGCTCCGGCCCGCCCAGTCCAAATGCGAGGTTCGCGCCAAGGAGCGCCTCTGCGCCGCTTCCAGCGCGTCGGCGGCCGAATCGTAGTCGATCGTGAGCACGCGCCCGTCCCGGACGACCTCGTGCCCGTCGACGAAGACGTGGGCGATCGCGCGCTCGGAGGCCGAATACACGAGGCAGCGGAGCGGGTCGTGGCAGGGCTGCATGGCCGGGTGCCCGCAATCGACGAGCACGATGTCGGCCTTGGCGCCCGGCGCGAGCCGGCCGATGTCGTCCCGCCCGAGCGCCCGGGCGCCCCCGATCGTCGCCGCGTCGAAGACCTGCGCGGCGCTGGTGCCGCGCGGGCTCTCGGCGACGACGCGGGCCAGGTAGGAGACGAGCCGCATCTCGTCCAGCATGTTGTGGGGATAGACGTCCGTCCCGATCCCCATGTTCACGCCGGCCGCCAGGTAGCGCCCGAAATCGTGCAGCGCGATGCCGCGCCGGGCGAACACGGTCGGGCAATGGGCGACGGTGGCGCCCGACCCGGCGAGGCGGCGGAGGTCGGCGCCGGGGTCGTGCCAATGCGTCCAGGGGTGGTGGTCGAGGAAGATGCCGTGCCCGACGATCGTGCGCGAGCCGAGCACGCCCAGGTGGTCGAGCCACTCGATCGGCGTCATGCCGTGGCGGCGGGTGATCTCGTGGAACTCGGACAGGGATTGCGCGGCATGGGTCTGGAAACGGAGGTCGCGCCGCTCCGCCTCGGCGTAGGAATCTCGGAGCAGCCCGGCCGTGCAGGTGTCGATCTGAGCCGGCGCGAGCATCCCGGACAGCCGGCCGCTCGGGTGCTGGTTCGCGAGGTCGATCTCGCGGAGGGCGGCCTCGAGATTGCGGTAACCCGCTGCCTCGTCCCATTCGTACTCGACGACGTGGCCGTTGCGGGTGAGCCAGCGGCCGGAGCGGAACATCGGCGCGATGCAGATCCGCATCCCGGATGCGCCCAGGATGTCGAGCCAGCCCTCGCTCGGGATCGAGAGGTCGCAGAGCGTGGTGACGCCGGACAGGAGGAGTTCGGAGAGCGCGACCCCGTAGGCGGCGCGCGTCCCCTCCGGGTCGGGCTGGAGGATCGGCAGGTACTCGTAGAGGGAGGTGTTGTAGAGCTTCCGGCTCCCGACCTCGTCCCACATGCCCTTGTTCATGGGCTCGGAGAACGGGTGGGAGTGGATGTCGACGAGCCCCGGCATGACCAGGAGATCGGATCCGTCGAGGATGCGGGCGGGCGCCTCGCCGGCATAGCCCGGCCCCACATGCAGGATCCCGCGCCCCGAGAACGCGACGTCGATGCCGGATCGATACACGTGCCGCGAGCCGGCCCCGTCCCAGGCGATGACGAAGCGCGCATCGCGCACGAGCGTGATGTCGGCCCGCGCGCCGTCCGGATGATCCATGCCGGCAGGCTAAGGTCGACCCCGAGGCAAAGTAAAGCCGCCCTCGGCAGCTCGACGAGGTCCGGCCAGCCGTCCGCGAGCAGGTGGCGGTAGGGCCGCACGTCGTCCCGCCAGGAGCTGGAATAGAGGAGCCCGTTCTCGGTCAGGAGCACGCGAAGCTCCTCGCAGCTTTCGCCGGAGGGGGCGCGGAAGCCGGCCGGCACCACGCCGAGGCGCCGCTTCAGGCTGTCGAGGCCGCGCTCGACCTCGTCGGCGACCCGGGGGGCACCGGGCTCGGGCAAGCCGGAGCCGTATGCTGCCCGGCCATTGCCGGGATCGAGGTCGACATCCGCCTCCCTATCGGCGCGACGCACGCGGCCCTGATGCGCGAGCTCGGGCGCATCCTCGACCGTTATCCGGCCGTGCGCATGAATCCGGTCTGGACGCACTCGGCCGAGCCGAACGTGTGCGATCCCGAGGGCGAGATGGTCGCGATCTTGCAGCGGCACGGTGCGCGGGCTCGGCCGAGACGAGCCGGTCCCGGCCGTGAGCCTCGGAGCGATCGATTGCAAGCATTGGCGTCACGCCGGCGTTCCGGCCTATGTCTATGGCCCGACCCCGAGCAACATGGCGAAAGCGGACGAGTGGGTGGACATCGAGGAGTACCTGCACGTGGTGAGGAGCCACGCGCTCGCGGCCGCCTCCTATCTCGGCGGGGCCTGACGCGATGAGGCGCGCCGCCATCCTAGACGGCTGGCCCGCGCTCGTGCCGGCCCTCGCGGTCTCGGTCCCGGTCTCGAGCGCCGTGCGGGACGGCGACCGGGTTTTCCTGTCGGCCGCGAACGCGCTCGGGTCCGACGGCTCGATCCGGGGCCTCGGCGACCCCGCCGCCCAGACGGAGGCGGCGCTCGACTCCCTGGAGGCCGCCATGGCGGCGGTCGGCGGCTCGCTCGCCGGCATCACGAAGCTCACGACCTGCCTCGTCGACCGGGCCGACCGCGCCGCCGTCTACGGCACGATCGCGCGCCGTCTGCCCGACGTCTTCCCGGTCTCGACCGGGCTCGTCGTCGCCGGGCTGCCGGTGCCGGGGCTGCTTGTCCAGATCGACGCCGAGGCGGTGGTCCCGGATAGCGGCGCGATCCTGCGCCACCGCAGATACGAAACGGCGAGCTGGCACGGCCAGGGCTTCGCCTGGCAGGGCGCGATGGTGGCGGCCGGGGGGGGCGAATACTTCGTCCGCGGCCAGACCGGGTCGAACCTCGACAGCGGCGGCCTCATCGCGCCGGGGCGACGGGCCGAGGATGCCGGCGAGCAGGCCGAGCGCGCGCTCTCGAACCTCGCCCTCGTCCTCGGCGAGGCCGGCTCCTCGCTCGAGGATGTCGCCAAGATCACCGTCTATATCAGCGACCGCGCCTACCGGCCCACCGTCTACCCGGCCATCGGCCGGCATTTCGGCACGGTGCGGCCGGTCTCGACCGGCATCGTGACGACGGCGTTTGCCCGGCCGGAGATCCTGTTCGAGCTCGACGTAGTCGCGCTCGCGCGCCCGGACGGGCGCCCGCACGAGCGGCTTCGGCCCTACCACTCGAACGCCGCCCGCTACGGGCTCGCGGGGCAGCAGCTCGGCTGCGAGTTCTGCATGGCGGTCCGAAGCGGCCGCCGGGTCGTCCTGCGCGGCCAGACCGGCGTCGGCCTCGACGAGGTCCTGCGCGGGGAGGGGGACGCGGGCGCGCAGGCCCGTCAGGCGATGGACAATGTCGAGGCGCTGCTCGGGGAGGCCGGCGCCTGCCTGTCCGACGTCGCCAAGGCGACCCTGTACGTGACCGACCGGGCCTTCCTTGAGCCGGCAAGCCGGGCCGTGCTGGAGCGCCTCGCGGGCGTGCAGCCGGCCTTCAGCGCCCTGGTCGTGAAGGGGCTCGCGAGCCCGGAGCTCCTCATGGAGGTCGACGTGACGGCGGTTCTGCCGGAGGGCCGCCGATGACCTTCTCGCTCGTCGGCCGCTGCGCCCGCACCGGGATGCTCGGCGCGGCTGTCACCACGTCGTCGCTCGCCGTCGGCTCACGCTGCTCCCACGCGCGGGCCAATGTCGGGGCTGTCTTGACGCAGCACCGGACCGATCCCCAGCTCGGGCCGCTCGCCCTCGACCTTCTCGCTCGCGGTTACGGCGCGCAGGCCGCAATGGACGCGATCGTGGCGCTGACCCCGTACCGGGATTGGCGCCAGCTCGCGCTGATCGACCGCTCGGGCCAGACGGCCTCGTTCAGCGGCGCGCATGTCAGGCCCGAGCGGGGCGAAGTGCATGGGCGGGGCTGCGTCGCGATCGCGAACATCGTGCGCTCGGCCGCCGTGCCGGACGCGATGGTGCGGGCCTTCGAGGCCGACGAGGCGGCGCCGCTCGCGGCCCGGCTGGTGCGGGCCTTGCAAGCCGGCGAGGAGGCGGGGGGCGAGTTCGTGCCGCCCGTCTCGGCCGCCCTCCTGGTCGCCGCGGAGGCGACCTTCCCGTTCGTCGACCTTCGGGTCGACCGTCACCCCGAGCCGCTGGCCGAGCTCGCATCCCTCTGGGCGGCCTACGAGCCCGAGGCGGAGCCCTACGTGGTCCGGGCTCTCGACCCCGACCGCGCGACCACAGCCTGATCCCGAGGGATCGGCGACACAGGAGACGTCACGTGGTGAGATGGTGGCTCGGCCTTGCCCTCCTGACCGGCCTCGCGCTCCCGGCCGCGGCCCAAAGCGTCATCCGGGTCGGCATCGCCAACACGATGAACACGCTCGACCCGGCCAAGACCACGAACGGCGACGAGTACATCTACGTTCATCTCGTCTTCAACGGGCTGTCCCGCATCGACCACGAGCTCCAGGTGAAGCCCGATCTTGCCGAGAGCTGGGAGCCATCGGACGACCTCAAGACCTGGACCTTCAAGCTCCGCCGCGGGGTCAAGTTTCACCACGGCAAGGTGCTCGATGCCGACGATGTCGTGGCCACGATGACCCGCATCCTCGATCCGGCGACCGGGTCGCGCGCCCGAGCGAACCTCGACATGATCGACAAGGTCGAGTCCGTCGATCCGGCGACCGTCCGGTTCACGCTCCGCTTCCCCTATGCCGGGTTCGCCGACATCTTCGCCGAGCGCCAACTTCGCATCGTCGCCAAGGACAGGCTCGACACGCTCGCCCGCGAGCCGGTAGGGACCGGGCCGTTCGTGATGAAGGGCTGGTCGCCGGGCGACCGCATGGAACTCACGAAGTTCCCGGACTACTTCGAGACCGGCCTGCCCAAGGCCGACGGGGTCGCGATCCGGATCATCCCGGAGGCGGCGGCCCGGCTCGCGGCGCTCGATTCCGGCGCCATCGATATCCTTTGGAACCTACCCTACGAGTCGGTCGAGAGGTACAAGGCCGGCGGCGCGGTCCGGGCGGACAGCATCTCGACCGCGACCTGGGACGGGGTGATCCTCAACAACAGCCGGCCGCCCTTCGACGACATGCGGGTGCGCCAGGCGCTCGCCGCCACGATCGACAAGGAGGCGATCGTCGATCTCGTCCTGTTCGGGCAGGGCGCGCCGACCCTGAGCCCGATCCCGCCGAGCCATCCCTATTTCAACTCCGCCGTGAAGATCGGCGCTCCGGACATCGCCCGCGCCCGCAAGCTCCTGGCGGAGGCCGGCTACCCGAACGGCTTCGACGTCACCATGCAGGTGCCGCTGGAGCGCGAGCAGCGCACCCGGCTCGGGGTCGCGGTGCGGGACATGGCCAAGGCCGCCGGCATCCGGATCAACGTCGAGCGGGTGCCGTTCGCGTCCTACGCGGCCCGGATCGCCGGCAAGGCGCAGATGTACGTGGACGGCTACTTCGCCCGGCCGACGATCGATACCGCCATCTACCCGTTCTACCATTCGGGCGGCAGCTGGAACTCGCAGCTCTGGCTCTACAAGAACGCCCGCGTGGACGAGATCCTCGACGCGGCCCGCCGGACCAACGACGAAGGCGAGCGCAAGAAGCTCTTCGGCGAGTTCCAGGCGGTCGTGGACGAGACCGTGCCGAGCATCATCGCGTATTCGGCCCTGCACGCGAACGGCGTCCGCCGGGAGATCGAGGGATTCCGCTCGACGCCGATGCAATGGCTGGAGCTGAAGGACGTGACGGTGAAGCGCTGAGCGACGAACGGGCATGACCGGCTTCGTCCTGCGTCGGCTGGCCTTCGTCGCCCTCGTCCTCGTCGCGATCTCGATCCTCGTCTTCGTCATCACGGCGATCCTGCCCGCGAACGTCGCCTACCTGATCCTCGGGCCCTTCGCCCCGCCTGAGCAGGTGAGGGCGCTGGAGCTGAAGCTCGGCCTGACCGATCCGCTCCCGGTCCAGTACTGGCGCTGGGCGTCCGGCGCCCTCCTCGGCGACCTCGGCGAATCGACGCTGATGAGCCGCCCGGTGGCGCCGCTCGTCGCGGACGCGCTCGGGCGCTCGCTCGTCCTCGCGCTCGTCTCGTTCGCGCTCGTCGCGGTGATCGGCGTCGGGCTCGGGGTCCTCGCCGGCATCCGGCACAACGGCGCGATCGACCACGCCGTCTCGGTCGGCACCTATCTCGGGATCGCCGTGCCCGAGTTCTTCTGGGCCATCGTCGTGATCCTGGTCTTCGCCGGGTGGCTCGGCTGGCTCCCGTCCTCGGGCTACGAGCCGCTCTCGGCCGGCGTCCGGGTCTGGGCCCTTCACATGGTCGCGCCGGTAGCGACGCTCGTGTTCGGCCACCTCGCGCACGTGTCGCGCATGACGCGCTCCGGCATGATCGAGGTGATGCGCAGCCCCTACATCACGGCCGCACGCGCGAAAGGCCTGCCGGAGCGGGTGATCGTCGTCCGGCACGCGCTTCGGAACGCGCTCCTGCCGGCCATCACGATCCTGGCGCTCGATTTCGGGCGGCTTCTCGGCGGGATCGTGGTGGTCGAGACGGTGTTCGGCTATCCGGGGCTCGGGCGGCTCCTCGTTTTCTCGATCCAGAACCGCGACATCCCGACCCTGCAGGCCTGCATCCTGGTCGTGGCGGCCGTCTACGCGCTCGCGAACCTCGCGGCCGACCTCCTCTACGCCTTCCTGAACCCGCGGGTGCGCTATGGCGGCAGCGTCGCCTAAGGCGGCCCAGGCGCCGCTCGCGGCCCAGGCGCCGCGCGCGCGCTGGCCGCTCCAGCTCAAGCTCGGGCTCCTGATCGTGGCGACGATCGTTGTTCTCGGCCTCCTCGCACCCTGGATCGCGCCCCATCCCTGGGACACGATCTCGATGCGCACCCGTTTCCGGCCGCCCGATGCGACGTTCTGGTTCGGTACGGACGAATACGGGCGCGACGTCCTCAGCCGCCTCCTGATGGGGACGCGCCTGTCCCTCGCGCTTGGGATCGGCGCGACCCTCGTCAGCCTCGCGGTCGGCATCCCGGCCGGGCTCCTGGCAGGCTATCGCCGCGGCGCCGTCGACGAGCTCCTGATGCGGACGGCCGACGTAATGATGTCGGTGCCGCCGATCATGCTCGGCCTCCTCGTCTTGGCGGTCACGCCGGCGGCCCTGTGGAAGACGGCCCTCGCGGTCGGCTTCGTGTACGTCCCGCCCGTGGCGCGCCTCACCCGGAGCGTCACGCTCGCGTTGGCGGACGAGGATTTCGTCCAGGCCGCGCGCGCCCGGGCGGAGGGCACCGCCTTCATCCTGTTCCGCGAGATCCTGCCGAACGCGATGCCGGCCCTGATCGTCGAGGGCAGCCTCCGGGTCACCTACGCGATCCTGCTGGGCTCCGCCCTGAGCTTCCTTGGTCTCGGCGCGCAGCCGCCGAGCTCGGATTGGGGGCTGATGATCTCCGAGGCGCGCTCCTTCATGGACCGCGCGCCCTGGATCGCGCTCGCCCCCGGCCTTGCCATGTGCCTTCTCGTCATCGGCATCAACCTCCTCGGCGACGGGGCGCGCGAGCAGCTGGACCCACGGCTGAGATCCCGCTTGTCGAGGCACTAACGATGCTCGGGATCGAGGGCCTGAGCGTCCGCTACCGCGCGGCAGGCGGGACGGTGACAGCGCTCTCCGACGTCAGCCTCGACATTCCGCCGGGCCGCACCCTCGCGGTCGTGGGCGAATCCGGCTCGGGCAAGAGCACGATCGCGCTCGCGTTGACCGGGCTCCTGCCGCCCGAAGCGGACGTGACCGGAGGCCGGATCGACTTCGACGGCACCGACCTCCTCGGGCTCGACCGCACGGGATGGCAGGCCGTGCGGGGCTCACGGATCGCGCTCGTGTTCCAGGACCCGTTCGCGGTTCTGAACCCCTCGCTCCGGGTCGGCGCCCAGGTCGGCGAGGGCCTCCGCTGGCATCGCGGGCTCGGCCGCGAGGCGGCGCTGGCCCGCTCGGTCGAGCTCCTGGAGGAGGTCGGCATCCCGGACGCGGCGGCGGTCGCCCACGCTTATCCGCACGAGCTGTCGGGCGGCATGCGCCAGCGCGCGCTCATCGCGGGCGCACTCGCGGCCGAGCCCGAGCTCCTCGTGCTCGACGAGCCGACGACCGCGCTCGACGTCACGATCGAGGCCCAGATCCTCGATCTCCTCCAAGAGCTGCAGCGGCGTCGCGGCCTCACCATGCTCGTCATCACCCACAATCTCGGCGTGGTGCGGCGCATCTCCGAGGAGACCGCGGTGCTGTATGCCGGGCAGGTCATCGAGCGGGGCCGGACGGAGCGGCTGTTCGCGGAGCCGCTGCACCCCTACACAAAGGGCCTGCTTGCGGCCGTGCCCCGGATATCGGCGCGGGAAGGGCGGCTCGCATCCATCCCGGGCGGGCTTCCCGACCTTCGCGATCCGCCGGCCGGCTGCCGCTTCGTGACGCGCTGCCCCTTCGCGGAACCCCGCTGCCGGGAGCCGCAGGAGTTGCGGCCCGTCGAAGGCCGCCCCGTCCGCTGCTGCCGGGCCGAGGAGCTCGTCCGCTCCGCCTGGCCGCGGGACGCGCCGGCCCGCTCCGCCCGGGCGCGACCGGAGCCCGACGCCCCGCCGGTCGTCGTCGGCGAGGCCCTCGCGAAATCGTTCGAGCAGAGGGGCAGCCCCCTCCGCCTGAGCTTCGCGGGACCGTTCCCGACGCTCAAGCGCGCCCGCATCCGGGCCGTCGACGACGTCTCGCTGTCGATCGCGCCCGGCGAGGTCCTTGGGCTCGTCGGCGAATCCGGGTCGGGCAAGACGACGCTCGGCCGCGCGCTCCTCCGACTCGTCGAGCCGGACAGCGGCTTCATCCGGATCGCCGGCGAGGTCGTCACCGGGCGGCCGCAATCGCAGCTCGGGCCGATGCGCCGGGCGGCTCAGATCGTGTTCCAGAACCCGGATTCGTCGCTGAACCCGCGCCGGCGCGTCCGCGAGCTCATTGCCCGGCCCCTCCGGCGCTTCCGCATCGTGCCGCCCGGCGAGATCGAGGCGCGGGTGCGCGCGCTCCTCGACCTCGTCCGCCTTCCGGCCCGATACGCCGAGCGCTACCCGCACCAAATGAGCGGCGGCGAGAAGCAGCGTGTCGGCATCGCCCGCGCCCTCGCGACCGAGCCGCGCTTCCTCGTCTGCGACGAGCCCGTCTCCTCCCTCGACGTCTCCGTCCAGGCCGCGATCGTGAACCTCCTGGCCGACCTGCGCGACCGGCTCGGCGTCGCTTACCTGTTCATCTCGCACGACATCTCGGTCGTGGCGCATCTCGCCGACCGGATTGCCGTCATGTACCGCGGCCGCATCGTCGAGATCGGCCGCACGGCCGAGGTGATGAGCCCACCCTTCCACCCCTACACGGAGGCCTTGCTCTCGGCCGTCCCGTCGATTGACGGGACGCCCCGCGCGGCGATCCGCCTCCCGCTCGAGCCGCGTCGCACCGGCGCCGAGCCGGCCTGCGTCTTCTCCGGCCGCTGCCCGCGTCGCATCGGCCCCGTCTGCGAGGCCGAGACCCCGCCGGAGCGCGCTGCGTCGGCGACCCACACGCTCCGCTGCCACCATCCGCTGGACGCGCTCGGCCTCGGCGTGTTCACGTCGAACCCGGAAGGAGCCGCGTGATGACCATCGAAGCTGAACCCAAGCGGCCCAGGCGGATCGTCGTTTCGGGCCGTTACGTACTCGCCCCGGCGGGCGGGCTGCGCGTGCTCCCGAACCACTCCGTCGTCATCGAGGGGAGCCGGATCGCGGACGTCACGGCCGAGCCCGTGGTCGACGCGGACCTTCGCATAGACGCCCCGGACGGGTTCGTAGTTCCCGGCTTTATCAACCTCCACTGCCACTGCATGAACGCGCCCCTTTTCCGCAGCGTCACGGACGACCTCCCGGTTCGGGCGGACGGCACGAGCCACATCTACTCTCTGCTGATGCCCATGGGTCAGCTCGCGATGAGCCTCCTCTCGCCTGTCGAGCTGCGCGATTTCGTGTCGCTTGGCATCCTGGAGGTGATCCGGGGCGGCGCGACCACGCTCCTCGACATGTTCCGGCCCGAGCAGGCCGTCACGATGGAGGTCGCGCGCGACTGGGGGCTCCGGCTCTACGCCGCGCCCTACCTGTTCTCGCCCGATCTCGGCGCCACCGCCTCCGTCCGGCGACGCGAGACGGGGCTCGACACCTTTCGCGATCTCCACCGCCGCTACGACGACGGGCCGCGGGGCAAGCTCCGGGTCATCCTCGGCCCACACGCGGCCGATACCTGCGGGCCCGAACTCCTCGGCGAGGTGCGCCGGACGGCCGACGAGCTCGACACGCTGGTCACGCTCCATCTCGGGCAGAGCCGGGCCGAGCTCGCCTCCCTTCGCGAGCGCTACGGGCAGCGCCCGACCGGGTACCTCGACGCCGCCGGCTTGCTGCGGGAGGGCACGATCGTCGCGCACGGCATCTATCTAGAGGAGGATGAGCTCGACCGGCTCGCCGCGACCGGGACGGCGCTGGCGAATTGCGCCGCGGTCTTCGCGCGCTCCGGGCGCTTCGCGCCGTTCGGCCGCTTCGCGAGCCGGGGCGTGCGCACCGGCATCGGGACCGACGCCGAGCGCATGGATTTCCTCTCGCAGATGCGGTTCAGCGGCTTCGTATCGAAGCTCGAGGCCAGGCGCTCCGACGCCGCGACCGCCCCCCAGCTCCTCGACGCGGTGACGGCCGGCTCGGCCGACATCCTGCGCCGCCCGGATCTCGGCCGCCTGGCTCCTGGCTCCGCGGCCGATCTCGTGGTGATCGACCTCGGGGCGCCACGGCTCCGGCCCGTGCGCGACCCGGTTACGACGGCCGTCTGGTATGCGGGCCAGGGCGACATCCGCACGGTGATCGTGGACGGCGAGCCCCTCGTCCTCGACGGCCGCGCCGTGTTCTGCGACGAGGGCGCGGTCGCGGCGGCCGGCGCGGCCGCGACCGCGAAGGTGTGGCGCGCGGCCGAAGCCTCCGGCATCCTACCGGTCGCCTAGGCGACGCTCCCTTGTCGATCCCGGCCGGAGCGCAGCCGCCGGGCATTGACGCCGGATGGGGTTTTCCGATCGCGACGACCCTGCGTAACAGCAACGACATCGGCGCTCGCCAGCCGACATCACGAGGAGACTCGATTGGCTCACGAGAGGCTACGCAAGTTCAATACGTCGCTTTACTATAAGCAGCAGACCGTCCGGAACGACATGTGCATGGTCGTCAAGGCCGGGCGGCACGTCTTCCTCCGCGGACAGACCGGCTTCGACCTCGACGGCAACTTCGTCGGCGTGGCCGACGCCGCCGCCCAGGCCGAGCAGGCAATGCAGAACGTGAAGGTCTTGCTCGAGGAAGCCGGCTCTAAGCTCGACGATATCTGCAAGGTCACGACCTACATCACCGACCGGGCCTATCGCGAGCCGGTCTATGCCGTCGTCGGGCGATGGCTCGCGGGCGTCTTCCCGTGCGGCACCGGGCTGATCGTCAACGGCCTCGCCATTCCCGAGATGCTGGTCGAGATCGATATCGACGCGGTGATTCCTGAGGAGTGAGGCGGTGTCGATGGGCTGTCATTCCGGGGCGGCGAGAGGCGTCGAACCCGGAAACCACGATCGTTCATGTCGCGACGATCGACGGACGCTGAGCAGGCGGAGTGGGTTCCGGGCCCTTGCCTCCGGCGAGCCCCGGAACGGCAGCCCGCTTCCTCGTGGCGGCGGATCGCCCGCTGGCGCCCGCCGGCCGGTCGGGCTAAGCTCCCGGCCGACGGCTTCGGTGGCACATCGCTTGTAATGGTCGGCCACGATGAAAAGGACCCTTGCCATGCGCCCGATCTTCGCGCTCGCCCTGGCCGCATCCTTGGCGACATCCTTGGCCGGGATCAGCCACGCACAGGTTCAAGACAAGGTTACCTACCAGTATAGCTGGCTGCCGACGGGCGAATACGCGCCGTATTCGGTCGGGATGGCGAAGGGGTTTTACAAGGAGGTCGGGATCGACCTCCAGGTCGCGACGGGCCGCGGCTCCGGCGACGCCGTGAAGAAGGTAGCGGGCGGCGCCGCGATGTTCGGGGACGGCGACATCTCGGCCGTGATGGCGGCGCGCGCGCAGGAGAAGGCGCCGGTGAAATGCGTGATGGCCCAACACGTCCAGTCGCCGCATTCCCTGTTCGTGCTCGAATCGAGCGGCATCAAGAGCTTCAAGGACCTGGCCGGGAAGACGCTTGCGACGACGCCCGGCAACAGCCACTATCTCTACTTCCCGCTGGTCGCGAAGCTTGCCGGGCTCGATCCCGCCTCCGTGAAGTGGGTCACGGTCGACGCGTCCGCCATGGCCCCGATGCTGATCGCCGGGCGGGTCGACGACGCCCCGCTCTTCGCGACCCACCTCTACTACCAGAACAAGGAAGCGCAGAAGTACGGGAAGACCATCAAGGCGATCCCGTTCGCGGAGGCCGGCTTCAAGATCTACTCTTACTGCATCTACACGCGGGAGGACGTGATGGCGCAGAGCCCGGACCTTGTCCGGCGCTTCGTGGCCGCGACCGCGAAGTCGTTCCTGTGGGCGAAGGACCATATCGAGGAGGCCGCCGCGATCCACCACGCGCGCTTTCCGGACGTCGATGAGGACGACGCCAAAGGGTCCATGCGGATCCTGTTCACTTACATGTTCGACGACGCGACCGAGCGGGACGGGTTCGGCGCCTTCAACAAGGACCGGCTCGCCGACACCTACCGGGCCGTGTCGCAGGCCCAAAACCTGCCGCCAGACGCCGACATCAATCAGTTCGTCGACATGCGCTTCCTGCCGGCCAAGTCGACGCAATGACGGCCCGGCCTCCCCCGCCTCTCCCGAGAGGGAGAGCTCGAGTCGGCGCAAGCCGACCGGTTGCGGGATCCTTGCTGTCCGGGGAGGCCCGCCCATCACCCGGCCGCCTGCCGGCGGCGCTCGGCCCCGGATCAAGCCCGGGGCAGGCTTTGTCCGTGCCGGCAAAGGCATGAACCTCGGCCTTCCCCTGCTACCCTACGGCGTTCACACACCTTCGGGCAGCCATTCGCCGACTGCCTCCCCCTCGTGGGGGAGGTGGCCCGAGCGAAGCGGAGGGCCGGATGGGGGGGCGTCGAGGAGGCACCTCGACCGTCGTGCCAGAATGAGCGCCACCCACCCCGCTCGCGCTTGGCGCGCGTCGGCCCTCCCCGCGAGGAGGTGGGGAGGCGCGCGCCTGCCGTTACAGGGATCGGTGAATCACGTACCCCGCCACCGTGGAGCCAAGGTCCGTCGTGATCGCGATCGAGGATGTTGGCCAGGTCTTCGCGGCCCGCGACTGCAGCGCCGTCCGGGCGATCGCGAACGTGTCGCTCGCGGTCGAGCACGGGAGCTTCGTCGCCATTGTCGGGCCGTCCGGTTGCGGCAAATCGACCCTCCTTAGGCTGGTGGCCGGCCTCCTGCGGCCCACCTCCGGCCGCATCCGGATCGACGGCGAGGAGGGACCACCTCGGCCGTCGTGAGCCAGCGCTCGGTCGCCGGCCCCTGCACCTTGGATGAGAAGGAGGCGAGCCGCATCGCCTCGTACATGTTGAGGTTGTCGGAGCAGTTCGCCCCGTCGGTCCCGATGCCGACGTTCACCCGGCGCTCCAGCATCCCGCGCACGTCGGCGAGGCCGTTGCCGAGCCGCATGTTGCTCCCGGGATTGTGCGCGACCGACGCGCCCCGGTCGCCAAGCCGGGCCATGTCGTCGGCGTCGAGCCAGACCCCGTGGGCGACGGTGAAGCCCGGGCCGAGGAGCCCGAGTTCGTCGAGGTAGCGGGTCTGCGAGAAGCCCCAGGTGCGCAGCCCGGCGATTACTTGCACCTTCGATTCCTGGACGTGGCTGTGCAGCGCGACGTCATGGTCGCGCGCGAGATCGGCGCAGCCGAGGAGGAAGTCGCGGGTGCAATGATGCGGGATGGTGGGCGCGATGGCTGGCCGGATTACGTCGCGGTCGAAGGGCCAATTGCGGAGCGCTTGCCGGATCGCGGCGAGGCTTCCGTCGCCCGGCGCGGGGACGAGGCGCCCGGCCTCCTGGCGGAGTTCCGGTGGCAGCGCGTCCATGAGGCCGGGGATCGCTTGGAAGAAGCCGAGGTCGGCGACCATGGGGGCGACGACGGCCCGCATCCCGGCATCCCGATAAGCGCGACCGCAGGCGTTGAGGCCCTCGATCGTCGGCGCCGGGAACTCGAAGGTGAGGTCGTAGCAGGCGGTGCAGCCCTTGAGCAGCATCTCGCAGGCCCCGAGCAGCGTCGACAGGTACTTGTCCTCGAGGCTGCGCCCGCCGCTGATCCATGGGCCGGCCGTCAGGAGCAGCTCCAGCGTCCAGCGGTCCGCCATGCCCTTGGCGAGGTTGCCGTGGCCGTGCGTGTGTGCGTTGATCAGGCCGGGATGCATGAGGCGGCCGGTCGCGTCGATCGGCTGGGCGTCGACCGAGCCCGCGAAGCCGGGCGGCCGACCAGGATCGTATCGCCGCGGATGAGGATGTCGGCGAGATCGGCGCGGTGCCGCTTCGCGTCGAGCAGGCGCCCGCCGCGAACGAGCAGGGTCGACGTCACCATCCGGGCCTCGTGTTTCGTGGGTCCACATGCTGTGTCTCGGCAGAACCTCGGTCAAGCCGGCGCGGCCTATTGCCCTCCGGTCGGCCGAGCTCGACGCTCGTGCGTAGCTTTCCTGGCGCCCCGGTGCTCGACCCGAGGACGTAGCCTAGTCTTGACTGTCTACTGTCCTGTTTCTGAGGTTTGGGGGCAGGCGGGATGGGTGTCGAGGGTTCGCAGGCAGAACCGATTGATCGCCTGCGGATCGACGTCGAGTCCTACGATGTTGCGGACCTGAACGCGAAGGCGGGGTCGTTGGAGAGCTTAAAGGTGTGGGTGCGATGCGGCACGTGGCGATCAGCAGGGCGCGCTGCCTCGCCATCCTGGTGTCGCCCGGGCTCCTCGATCTCGTCCCCGGCTACGTCGAGGAGATGCGCCTGGCGAACGTGTTCTGCTGGGCAGAGGCATACGCTGGACAGACAACCCAAGGCTGAGCAGAGGCGAGCACGCGTTTGTGACTGTCTGGATTAGGGTTTGATTATCGACCGACGTGGCAGCCTGCAGTCGTACGTACCCTGATTTCAGCCAGGTGAGACATGACTTCCTTCGCGACTGGGGCGCAGGGTCTGAGCGACGGCCCGATCGGGGGCCAGGACGTCATCCAGGACGCCCTCGTCGCCATCCGCAATCATTCTGGGCATGGAGGTGGCGTACTTCTCCGAATTCGTCGAAGGCCGGACGATCTTCCGCCGGGTCGACGCTCCGGGACTGGAACACCTCATCAAGGCGGGGGACTCCCATTCTCTGGACGACGTGTACTGCAACCACATTCTCGAAGGCCGCTTGCCGGAGCTCATCCCGGACACCTCGCAGGTGCCTCTCGCGCGCGACATGCCGATCACCGCCGCCGTGCCGATTGGCTCTCACGTGAGCATCCCGATTCGGCTGCTCGACGGCACGCCGTTCGGCATGTTCTGCTGCCTGAGCCCACGACCTATCCCGACCTTGAACGAGCGCGACCTCGCCATGATGAGAGTGTTCGCCGGCCTCGCGGCGAAACAGGTCAACGCAGGCCTCGAGCAGCACCGCGAAGCGCAGCAGGTCCGCGCCAAGACCTCCTCCGTCGTCGCCGAACGTGGCTTCGAGATCGTCTTTCAGCCAATCTTCGATCTGACGACTCTGACACTGGGCGGCTGCGAGGCCTTGTGCCGCTTCGCGCCCCCGCCGTACCGATCACCCGACAAGTGGTTCAAGGACGCCGCGGATGTCGGCCTCGGAGTCGACCTCGAACTGGCCGTACTAGAAGCGGCGGTTGCGGCCTTCCCGGCGCTTCCGGAGAGCGTCTCTATGTCCCTCAACGCCTCGCCGGACGCGGTCATCAGCGGCAAGCTGTCGAATGTCTTGGCCCCGCAATACGCGGACCGCACGATCATCGAGATCACCGAACACGCCAAGGTGTCGAATTACGCGGCCTTGCATGAGCAACTCGCGCCTCTCAAACGGTGCGGCGTGAGAGTTGCCGTTGACGACGCGGGCGCGGGTTACTCAGGTCTCCAGCACATCGTCCAGCTCGCGCCCGACATGATCAAGATGGACATGAGCCTCACCCGAGCCGTCGACAGCGATCCCGCGCGGCGGGCTCTCGCGAGTGCGATGGTCTTCTACGCTCGCGAAACGGGTTCGGTCGTCGTGGCCGAAGGGATCGAGACCGTGGCTGAACTTAACACGCTCCGGCTCCTTGGCGCGAACAAAGGGCAAGGCTACCTGCTCGGAAAACCGGGGAGCATGACGTCCTTGATCGCGGCCTACAACTCGCGCCTACAACTCGCGGCTTAAATGCCGGCAGCCAGCGAGCATCAGCGTTTCGTCGCGAGATTCGGGGTCGGCCCTCGACGCCTTCTCCGGCGAAGCCTCTTGACCGAGTAGAAGATCTCTGGCGTCAGGCATTCATCCCGAAGGTTCCGCTGAAGCTTTCGCAAAAGCCATTCTCCTACGGATATTCAGGAGGCCCTCTCATGGGCTGGGGCATGGCCGTCGCGAAGCGCGGAGGCATGCAGAAGGCGATGGTCGCTGTCGCCCGTAAGCTCGCCCTCCACCGGTGACTGCGCATCCTCACCGACCGGCCGGGCATTCAACTGCTGTGACTTCGGTCTGGCCACTCGTCGCGGAATTGCGGTCCTATCTAGCGGACGTGAATACGCTGCCCCAGCCGGTGATAGAGGTCGGATCGCACCCGGCAAGACACAATCCCTTCCAGAGGGTTACGCAGTGGAGCCTCTGGTTCGGCGGGGTTCGAGGGCACGATGCGGATAACCGCCATGATAATGGCCATCCTGCTCGCGGCCTACTTTCTCAACTTCGTGATTACCTCGATCGGCCTCACGAACCAGGTCAACCGCTTCATCACCAGCCTTCAGCTGACACCGACGCAGCTTCTCATCGCGGTCATCGTCTTCTACCTCATCCTCGGCATGTTCATGGAGACGCTCTCCATGATGGTCGCGACGGTGCCGATCATCGCGCCGATCATGTTCAAGGCAGGGTTCGACCCGATCTGGTTCGGGATCATCATCATCATCCTCATGGAGCTGGCGATGATCACGCCCCCCGTCGGCATCAACCTCTACGTCGTCCAGGGCCTGCGGAAGCGCGGCTGAGCGCCGACGCCGCGCGCGAGGTCTGGACGGCGGCGCGCGAAGAGCACGCGCGCTCCCGGAGGCCCGGTCTCGAGCACTCAGCCCAGCCGCCTTCCAGTTGCGTGCTGACCCTCGACAAGCGAGTGCGCGCAAATCAGCAGCAACCTGACTCCAAAGAGAAGGCGCCAATGGCTGTCGAGAACCGCTTGACCTTACCACCGGGGAAGGGTCTACCATCGTCCCTTCGAAACAAGTTCGGCTGATTGCGGCTGCCGGGCTGAGGAGCCGAATTGCGCGCTGCGTGGACCCACTTCCGTCGTCTGGTTGCGAGCGTCATGCTCGTCGCCGTTGCGTCGTTCGTGCTCCACGGCTCAGCGATGGCCCGCATTCAGGCAGCCGGTCCCTGTGCCGGATTTGCCCGACTAGCCCACACGCAGTCCCACGGCGACCAACAACATACGTCCGCGCACGACCGAGGTGACGCGGGGCCGGTTCACGTCCAGGCGTCGGCTGAGCATGGCCGTCACGACCATGGTGGAAAGCCGGAACATCACGCGGCGGGCGGGCCGTGCTGCGGCATGTCCTGTGCGATCGCGATCGCCCCGATTGGTCCTGATTGGATCGCCGGTCCGATTGCTCTGAGCGAGGTCGTGCCTGCGTTCGCACAGGCCGGCGGCGGCATCGACCCGAATGGCCTGAAGCGCCCACCGAGAACCCCCGACATAGTCTGACGAGCGACCCGGCCGAGCCGCGTCGCTTCTGAAGCTTGCTCGTTTTCCGGGGTTCGTTCCATGTTGTCGTCCTGTTTTGGCGCCTTGCGCCGGTTGTCGGCCATGGCCCTCGGTCTGGCTATCCTTCTCCTTGCTCAACCGGCAGTGGCCCATGAAGGCCACGACCACGGGTCTGCACAGCCCGCCGCGGCGACGCCAACGGGCCCGCGCGCCGCGGCTCGATCCGAAGCCTACGAGCTTCTCGGAATTCTGCGGGCAGGCCGCCTGATCATCTACCTTGACCGGTTCGGCACGAACGAACCTGTCATCGACGTCAAGCTGGTCGTGACGGTCGGCGGGGACCAGGAGGTCACAGCAGAACCTCGCACCGACGGCACCTATGCGGTTCTCTCTCCCAAGTTCGCCGGCTCGGGACCTCTCGAACTGGTCTTCGCGGTGAACGGCCCCAGCGGTGACGATCTCCTCATTGGGACTATCCAGCTCCCCGAAAGGCCCGCAGCCCCTGCCTCGACTGTGTCGGCCGGCGAACGCAGCGTGCGGGTCGCCGGAGCGGAGGTCCCGCTCGCTTACCTGATGACGGGCGTCGCGCTCGCGCTTGGCTTTCTAGTCGGCCTTGCGGTCCGCAGCGGACGAAAGCTTGTCCCCATCACCGCGCTTGCCCTGATCGCGATCCTCGTCTCCACGGCACTCGCCCTCAGCCATGAGAGCGAGGATCACGGGCAGGCCGCATCGACCACGGCGTCGCCCGCGGGCGACGCGCCCCAGCGCCTAACGGACGGCAGCGTGTTCGTGCCGAAGCCATCACAACGCATCCTTGAGGTGCGGACCGCGGTCACGATGGCCCAGCAGGCGGACCGCACGACGACGCTGATCGGGCGGGTGATCGCCGACCCAAACCGCAGCGGCCTGGTCCAGAGCATCAACGGCGGGCGGGTGAGCGCGCCCGAGGGCGGCAGCCTCCCGCAGCTCGGGAAAACCGTGCGGAAGGGCGATGTCCTCGGCATGGTCGAGATGCCCATGATTCAGGCGGATCGGGCGACCTTGGCCGAGAAGGTGGGTGACATCGAGCAACAGACGACCCTGGCGGAGGCCAGGCTCGCCCGCGCCCGTCGGCTCCTCACGAGCGGCGCCGGCACCGCAATTGCCGTCTCGGACGCGGAACTGGAGGTCGACGGATTGAGGCGGCGGCGGGAAACCGTCCGCGAGATCCGCTCCGCGCCGGAGGTCCTAAGGGCCCCGATCGAGGGCGTGATCGCGTCGAGCCGCGTCGTGGCCGGCCAGGTCGTGCAGGCGCAGGATATCCTGTTCCAGCTCGTCGACCCCCGGAGCCTCTGGGTGGAAGCGATAGTCTTTCACGACAGCGACATGCCGGGGGTCGCCGGCGCGAGCGCGTCAACGACCGACGGCGGCAGGCTGAAGCTCACCTTCCAGGGAGCGAGTCGGGCCCTCCAGCAGCAGGCGACGCTGGTCCAGTTCTCGGTCGTCGACCCGCCGCCATCCCTCAACGTCGGTCAGCCGCTCACCGTCGTCGCCCCGTCCGGCAAGCCCGAGACGGGCATCATCCTGCCCCGAGAGGCGGTCGTGCGCGGCCAGAACGGCGAGACGCTCGTCTGGCGGCACACCGATCCGGAGCGCTTCGAGCCTCGCCTGGTCAGGACGGAAGCCTTCGACGCGACCCGCCTCGTCGTCAGGTCCGGGTTGACTGACGGGGAGCGCGTCGTCGTCCGGGGCGCCGAACTCATCAACCAGATCCGGTGAGGCCGAGGCCATGTTCAACCTCCTCGTCTCCGCCAGCCTCCGCAACCGTCTTCTCGTTCTCGCCGTGGCGCTAGCGCTCGTCGCTTACGGCACGTACGTGCTGCCGCGTATCCCGGTGGACGTCTTTCCCGACCTCAACCGCCCCACGGTCACGCTGATGACCGAGGCGGAGGGGCTCGCCCCGCAGGAGGTCGAGCAGCTCGTCACCTATCCGGTCGAGACGGCGATGAACGGCATGCCGGGCGTGATCCGCGTGCGCTCCGTGTCGGGCGTCGGGCTCTCGATCATCTACGTGGAATTCGACTGGGGCACCGACATCTACCGCAGCCGGCAACTGGTGGCCGAGAAGCTGACCCTCGTGCGCGACCAGCTTCCGCGCGGGATCAGCCCGCAGATGGGGCCGGTCACCTCGATCATGGGCGAGATCATGCTGGTCGCGCTCACCGGGGACGGGGTCTCGCCCATGCAGGTGCGCGAGCTCGCCGACTTCGTGCTCCGACCGCAACTCCTGACCATCCCGGGCGTCGCGCAGGTGATCCCGATCGGCGGCGAGGTCCGCCAGTACCGGATCACGCCGAACCCCGCCGCCATGCAGGCGCTGGATATCGCGCCAGACCAGATCGAGACCGCGGTGGCGCGCTTCGGCACCAACACCAGCGGCGGGTTCGTCAACCAGCACGGCCGCGAGTACCTCATCCGCAACGTCGGCCTGACGGGCCGGCTGGACGACCTTCGCAATACGGTGCTCGTGCATCGTCAGGGCCAGCCGGTGCTGCTGCGTCAGGTCGCGTCGGTGGAGTTCGCGCCCGCGGTGAAGCGCGGCGACGCCGGGTTCAACGGCAAGCCCGCGGTCATCGTGTCTATTCAAAAGCAGCCGGGCGCCGACACTGTCTCACTCACGGGCAAGATCGAGGAGACGCTACAAGCGATTCAGAAGACGCTCCCTCCCGGCATCAAGGCCACCAACGTCCAGTTCAGGCAAGCGACCTTCATCGAGAACTCAATCGGCAGCGTGAAGAGGGTGCTGCTGGAGGCGGCGGCCGTAGTCTCGGTCGTCCTGATCCTCTTCCTGATGAACGTGCGCGCGACCGCGATCTCGCTCAAGGCGATTCCGATCTCGGTCCTGATCACCGTCGTGGTGTTCCAGACCTTCGGCCTGACCATCAACACCATGACGCTCGGCGGGCTCGCGATCGCCATCGGCGAACTCGTCGACGACGCCGTCGTGGACGTCGAGAACATCATCCGGCGGCTGAAGGAGAACCGCGCGAAGCCGGAGCCGGAACCCGTGCTCGGAATCATCGCCGCCGCAAGCCAGGAGGTCCGGTCCGGCATCGTCTACGCGACCTTGATCGTCATTCTCGTTTTCGTGCCGCTCTTCGCGCTGTCCGGCATCGAGGGCCGTCTCTTCGCGCCCTTGGGCGTCGCCTACATCGTCTCGATCCTGGCATCGCTCGCGACCTCGATCACGGTCACGCCGGTCCTCGCCTATTACCTGCTTTCGGGACGGACCAAGGGCCATGAGGGCGACACCTGGCTCGTCCGCCACCTGAAGCGCGGCAACCGGGCGCTGCTCGGCTGGGCGTTCGGCCACCGGGCGGTGCTGCTCGGCGTCGCGGCCGCAGGCGTGGTCGCGGCTATCTTGTTCGCCACCGCCCTGCCGCGGGCCTTCCTGCCGCCCTTCAACGAGGGCACGCTGACCCTCGGGCTCGCCTACAATCCCGGCATCTCGCTCGCCGAATCCCACCGCCTCGGCCTCATCGCCGAGCGGCTGATCGGCGAGGTGCCGGAGGCGGTGTCGGTCGGTCGACGCACCGGCCGGGCCGAGCTCGACGAGCATGCCGAGGGCGTCCACTCGTCCGAGATCGACGTCGACCTGAAGCGCTCCGATCGGCCCAAGGAGGCGATCATGGCCGACGTGCGGTCACGCCTGGCCGTCCTCCCGGCCGTGCTCAACGTCGGCCAGCCGATCTCACACCGGCTCGATCATATGCTGTCGGGCATCCGGGCCGAGATCGCTCTCAAGATCTACGGCGACGACCTCGACACGCTGCGCACCCTGGCCGGATCGCTGCGGGATCGCATGGGTCGGATCGCCGGCCTCGTCGATCTCCAGATCGAGAAGCAGGTCCGCATCCCGCAGCTTCGGGTCGACGTCGATTATGGCCGAGCGGCCCTCTACGGGCTCACCCCGGCGGCCGTGACCCAGGCCCTGGAAGGCTTGTCGAACGGGCGGGTCGTCTCGCAGATCGTGGACGGCAACCGCCGCTTCGACGTCGTCGTCCGCCTGTCCGACGACGATCGCTCGACGACTGGCCTCGGCGACCTCCTGATCGCCACTCCGGTGGGTCGCGTGCCGCTTCACCTCGTGGCCGAGGTCACCGAGACGGACGGAGCCAACCAGATCCTGCGAGAGAACGGGCGACGTCGCATCGTCGTGCAGGGGAACACGGACGGCAAGCGCGACATGGCGGCGATCGTCGCCGAAATCCGCCGCGCGATCGAGGAGGCGCGGCTGCCGCCCGGCTACCTGACGCGTCTCGAAGGCACGTTCCAGGCCCAGGAGGAGGCGACGCTCCGGATCGGGCTCCTGTCGCTCGTGTCCCTGGCGTTGATCTTCGTCGTCCTCTTCTCACGCTATCAGTCGGCGGCGCTCGCGCTGATCGTCATGGGCAATATCCCGCTCGCCCTGATCGGGAGCGTGGTGGCGCTCTGGATCGCCGGCCAGCCGCTGTCGGTTGCCTCAATGATCGGCTTCATCACGCTCGCCGGCATCTCGGCTCGCAACGGCATCCTCAAGGTCAGCCACTACATCAACCTGATCCTCTACGAAGGGGAGCGGTTCGGCCGCGAGGCGGTGGTCCGCGGCAGCCTGGAACGGCTGACGCCGGTGTTGATGACGGCGCTCTCGGCCGCGCTCGCGCTCGTCCCGCTGCTCGTTGGCGCGGACGAGCCGGGGCGCGAGATCCTGCACCCGGTCGCGGTGACGATCTTCGGCGGCCTGATCAGCGCGACCCTGCTCGATACCTTCCTGACACCCGTCCTGTTCCTGGCGCTCGGCCGGGAGGCCGTCGAGCGCATCCAGGCGGGCCGCGCCGGCGCGCTCACGCCGGCCGAAGCCTACTGAGCCCCAGCACGAGGAGAACATGATGCGACGATTGCTGCTGTCCCTAGCCTTGGCGGCCCTGCCGTTCGCGGCCGGCGCCCACGAACTCGCCAAGGGTCCAAATGGCGGCCCGGTGGTCGATTCGGCCGGCCACCACGTCGAGATGGTGGCCGAAGGCACCCAGCTCGTCCTGTTCCTGACCGGAGAAGCGGACAAGCCACTGGCGTCGGCCGGTTCGAAGAACGCCCGCGCCATCGTTCAGGACGGTGGCAAGACGGCCACCATTTCCCTAGCTCCGGCCGAGCCAAACAAGCTCGTCGGCACGCTCCCGCAGCCTCTCGGCCGCGGCGCCCGCATCGTCGTCTCGGCCACCATGGCAGACGGCCACGCCGTCCAGGCGCGTTTCGCCCGGGACTGATCCCACGGCCGGCACCAGGTCGACCGCCACTCAGGAGAGCACCCATGAACATGATGACGAGAATACTGGCTGGAGCGGCCGTTGTAGCAGGTTTGACTGGAGCGGCCTTGGCGCAGACGCCTCCCGCCGCAGCGCCAATGCCCGGCATGCCGCAGCCCTCGGCGCCGGGAGCTTCCGACGCGGCCTCCACGAAGGACTTCAAGGAGGCCGACACGCGCATGATGACGAACATGCACGTGGCGTACACGGGAGATCCAGATGTCGACTTCCGCACGCACATGATCCCGCACCACCAGGGCGCGATCGACATGGCGAAGGTCGCCCTGAAACACGCCAAGGCCCCGGATACCAAGAAGATGGCCGAGGCCATCATCAAGGATCAGGAGCGGGAGATCGGCGAAATGCAGGCCTGGCTCAAGAAGCACGGCCACTGACGATAACATCGAGAGAGGGGCGGAGCACCCGCCCCTCTTTCGGAAGCATTCTCGACCAGGGGACGCCACTTGCCGTGAAAGGCTGCACGGAAGCGAGGAGGCCGGAATACCTGCCGACTATTTTTCGCCTGGACCTGATTAGGGCGTGGACTCATCTGAGCCAATGCGTGAGGGCCACGGCGAGGCAGAGTCCCGCGAAGAAGTTGCGGGCTGTTTTATCGTAGCGGGTGGCGATGGCACGCCAATCCTTGAGCCTGCAGAAGGCACGCTCGATGATGTTGCGCTCGCGATAGGCGACGGTATCGAAGGCAGGTCTTACCAGCCGCCTTGGCATGGGCGAGATCACCGCCTCGGTGCCTT
>JAABUN010000350.1_pt1 | contig 120475 bp, 30 predicted proteins | sample 5559311 | NCBI WGS metagenome assembly JAABUN01 (sample SAMN10711877, study PRJNA513370) | rock metagenome | isolation source: Antarctica rocks | place: Antarctica: Victoria Land, Siegfried Peak sud | reverse complement strand
CGTGGAAGACGGCGGACCCTAAGGAAGTTAGGAAAGGGGCTTAGGCGCTAAGCCGGAAACTAGGTCTCTAACTACTAGAAACTATAAACTAAATAGATAACTACCTCTCGCGGTTATAATAGGGCCTGAAGGAGGTTATAGACGAGACGGTCCCCTAGGCGAAGCCTAGGGGTAGGAGAAAGACCTTCTAGAACTCGAAATACCGATATGCTACCGAGGATACTATAAGAAGTGTGAAAGCATTCTAGAGGTGTAGAGATACTACTACGGAGGGAGCTAAGAACGCAGTTATTAAGGAAAGGAATAGGGTACTAAGAACGGAGAAGGCGATCGACTTTAAAAGAAAGATTTATAATACTACTAAGTCTTAAAAGGGTATATAGGGCTTCACTAAATAGGCGAGGAATAATAGCTCGTCGCTACGGCCCCTCCCTAAGTTCCCCCCTCTAAGGAGGGGCGATAGGGAAGGGGTAGCCGAGACCTTTATAGAGAAAGTAGAAGTCCTACGGATAATATTCTTCCTACCCCCCTTATAAGCCGACCTAATAGACATCGATAGTATAGAATACCTACTACCGGTAGGTAATAGTAGTAATATTATAAGCGAGGAAGTCTTATAAGCTATCTATAAGCTAAAATAAGATAAGGCCCTAGGGATTAATAGGATCCCGAATCGGTTCTTTAGGCTAATAGTAGACGGGCTCTTTAGGGAGCTTACTTATTTATTTAACGCGTGCTTCTACCTTAGCTACTACCTAAGAGAATTTAAAAAGGCTAATACGGTCGTCTTAAAGAAACTAAAGAAGGAGGACTATACGGTACCTAAGGCGTACCGTCTAATAGCGCTACTAAGTACTCTTAGAAAGGCCCTAGAATTAATAGTTATAGGGCGACTTAGCGATTATATTAAAAGTTAAAGCCTCCTCTTATAATAATAAATAGGGGCGCGAAGGAATAGATTAATAGAGATAGTACTAGAGATAATTATAAACGCGGTATATACGGTATAAGACTACGGTAGAGGTAATATAACTAGCCTCTTTTTACTAGATATTATAGGAGCCTTTAATAACGTCTCCTACCGGAGGCTTATCTATAACCTCCGGTACAAGGGGATCCCTCGCTATATTATAAGCTAGACGGAAAGTTTCCTAGCGGAAAGGTCCTTATCTATTATAATTAGGGGGATAACGAGTAGGATAGAGCCGGTAGAGATAGGGATTCCCTAGGGGTCGCTAATCTCTTTTATCCTCTTCCTATTCTTTAACGCGCCACTTATTAAGGAGTATACGGCGGCTAAACTATAGTTATAAGTTAGAGGGTTTATAGATAATATCTACCTACTAGTATATAAGAAAACTACGGAAGGTAATTATAAGACCTTAGAACTAGTATATAAGATCTACCTTAAATAGGCTTTAATATACGGGGCGAGTTTCGCCCCCTAGAAATATAAATTAGTCTATCTTACCTATTACCCTAGTCGCTTTAATATAGGTATAGTTATTAACCTAGGGTATATAATAATAAAGTTATAAACGGAGATCCGAGTCCTAGGACTATATATCGACGGTAAATTACGGTAGGGCCTATACTTAAAGAGGGTATAAGCGAAACTCGCTACCTAGAGCCTCGCCCTATCTATAACGACGGTATTAACCTAGGGAGCTACCCTTAGTAGGGTAAGGAAAGTATATAGCGTAATAGTACGGCTAGTTATAACCTACGCGTCCGCCTTATAGTATATATTATAAAGACTAAGGGATATAAAGAAGACGTATATAAGGAAGCTTAAAGTTATCTAAAATAAATACTTAAGACGCGTATTATAGGTATATAAGGCTACTTTAACGCGAGTACTAGAGGTAGAGTTAAGGATAGCCCCTATATAACTAATACTAGATTACTCGGTTCTCCGCCGGTATACGTTAAAGGGGATCTACCTAGTAATAGTAATAGGGAATATACGTATCTAAAGGAAGCTAAACGCTAAGAGGGGGAGGAGGAGAGAGGTAGTAAAATCCCCCGTGGAAGAGAAGAATAAGTGGGCTCTACGCTCCTTACGCCTAGACGACGGGGGCGTGATCGTAACTAGGGAGGTAGCCCGCCCCCCTAGAGGATTAAGAAGATAATATACTATTAGTAGAGGTCCTCCTAGGATACTATATAGGACGAATACTAGTCGGGACTAGGAGCTAGGGATCGCCCCCCCGCCTAGCTCGGGGGCCTGTAGACCGGTAGGAGGACCCTCTATAAGGGCCTTTAGAAGGCTGAGAGCTCCGTCCTTACGTAGATAAGGACGGGAAAGATCGGGCTAGCCGCCTTCTTATACTAGTATAAAGTCCCCGGTTATATATCCGTAAGCTACGGGTACGGCTAGTATAAGTAGGATATAAAGTATATCTTTATCTATTACCCTAGGCTCTAGGACCGCCGCTAGGAGTTAAAGGATACCTTAAGCGCGGTAGACGCTTATAAGATACTCGTAAACGCGGGGGGGGTAAAATAAGTAGTAAGATAGATAATCTAGACTAGGCTACTAGGCTAGTTCTCGCTCGTAGCGAAGTAGTTATACTAGAGCCGACCTTAGACGTAAATCTTTACTACCGGAGCGAATTTCACTTTTATAGTATATAAGCCGGCCCTAGGGAGCTAGACTAATATAGTAGTAAATACGACCGCCTATTATTATAAAGGACTAAATATAGTATAAAGAGAAAACGGAATAGAAGTTATAAAGAAGGTAGGAAAGGTAAGGGTTTTTACCCGCGCTTATACTTAGTATAAGTATATAGTTTCCCTTATAAGTCGGCTACTATCGTAGCGACTATAAAATACCCGTAGGCCCCTGTAATTATCTTTTATTAGTTTAGATAGACGCGTATATAATTTATAAATAAATAAATAAATAAATACTATCCTATCTTAATAAAATAAAGATAGTAACTAGTAACTTATTATATTTTAGTCTTAGAAGATAACTAACTTAAAATAAAATTATAAAACTTATAATTAAGAGCTACTTACTATTATAATAGTAAAAAAATAGTAGTAATACTACTTAAAAGGATATAAATTAATTATAATAACCTAAAAGAATTTATAAAGTAAAAGGAATTAAACTCTAGGTAAGTTAAATAGGTACTTATACTTACTACTTATAACTTTAAGATATTCTATTACCTAGGGAAGTTAAACCCTACTAACGCGCCGTCTTATTAACCTAATTATAAGGGAGAATTACCTTTAAATATAAAGCTCTTATTAATATTATAAAATAAGCTTACCTTATAAAAGAATAATAGTTCTAAAAATATATAAGCTATTATTATAGTTATAATACTTATATTTAGAATTATAAGTATTTAGGTTATTATCCCTAGAAAGGATATTATAAATATTCTAGACTTAACTTATAAAGATACTTAAAGGCTTATAAAGACCTTAATTTATAACTTATAAAAGTATAATAATTAAGTAAAGTCCTTTTTAAAAGCGCCTATTAAATAATATTATTATAAATATTTTAAGGCTTAGACTTTAGACTCTAATAGGCTATTAACCTTTAAAAGTTATTCTTATATTCTAAGGGATAAAGCCTTATATAGTAAACTAATTAATTACTATTATAATAATCTATTATTAAAATATTTTAGTACTAAGAAGATATATAATCTTCTTTTATATATAAAAACTACTAGAATAGTAGTATAAAATAGGTTACTAAGTATTATTAAACTTATAATATCTATTATATTAAAGAATTAAGTTACCGCGCTATTATACTTATAATAAATTAAGTTTATTACCTATTACTACTTAACTATAAAAGGAAATATTTATAGACTTTATTATAAAGTTACCCCTAAGTAAGGCTAAGGAAATTATCTATAATTTTATCCTTATAATTATTAATTATTTTATAAAATAGTTAGGTATATACTTATTATAATAATAATTAATACTACTAAGCTAGTAGATATATTTTATAATAAAATTATTTACTATTATAATATACCTAATAGTATTATAAGTAATAGGGGTTCTATCTTTATAAATACCTTTTAGTTAGTAGTCTATTTTTACTTTAAGATAAAATACTACCTAAGTATAGCCTTTTATCTATAAACTAATAAGTAGACTAAGTATTAGAATTAGGTATTAGAATACTACTTATATATATTTATAAATAATAAGTAAATTAATTAGGCTAGATAACTACTTATAACTAAATTTATATATATAAATAGTATTTATTCCTCTGTTAGAATAATACTATTTTTTCTTATATATAGTTATTACCTAGAAGTTATTAGGAACTTAAAGACGAGTCTCTAGAAGGGAGAATACCTGTTATAAATAATAGAGTTAAAATATTATAAGTAGTAAGAAATAAAGTTATAAAATACCTTTAAGCTACCTAAGTATCTTAAGTAAAGTATTATAATTAGAATTATAAGTTATAGATATATAATATTAGTAATTTAATAATATTAGTTATAAAGAACTTAAAGTAATAATACCTAGGTAAGAAGTTAGCTTATAAGTATATAGGACTATTCTAGGTTATTAATAAAATTAATTTATAGGTGTATTATCTACTATTACTACTATTATATAAGATTTATAATATATTCTATATATTATTAATTAAACCTTACTATTAAAGAGACTACTCTTCTATAATAGATATCTTTATATAAGTACCTCAACTTATTAATAATAAGGAATAATAGGAGGTAGAAGAAATTATTTATAAGATTAATAATAAATAAGGTATCTAGTATAAAGTTAAGTAGACTAGTTAGGGTAGTAAATATAATTAATAGGTACTAAATAAGGACCTTAATAGGTCTTATAAACTAATAAGAGCCTATAATATATTAGCGTAATTAAAGTATAAATAAAATATTAAATATATTCTTATATTAAATAAGTAGTAATAATATAATAAGTTATAATATAAGTTAAGACTATTATCTTTATATATATTATATAATAATTAATCTCCTATATATAAGTATACTTATAAGTATAATAATATAATTTAAAAATATTCTTTATTAATATTATCTAAGGAGTTAAGCTATTAGTAATATATTATATTAGAAGAATACTTTTAATCTTAATATAATCTAATAAGGATACTAGGGATATATTAATAAAAAATAAGCCTAGGTATCTTATACCTAGTAAATAACTTAAGTAAATAAGATATATAAATAACTTATCTATATTAAAGTATAATTATAAATTAACCTTTAATTATTAAACCCTTTAAAGTTTAAAGGCTTTATAAGGTTAGGATTATCTAGTATATTCTTATACTACTAAATATTATTAAGTTTAGTTTAAAGGAGTTCTATCTAACTCTCTAACTTATTATTCTATATATTTAGTATATTAATTAAAGCTTATAAGTTAATAATAATATTAAGCGCTAACCTAAGTATTATAACTATCTACTTATAAGCTTTCTACTATTAGATTATCTTCTTACTAAGTTTCTTTCTCCTTATTAAATATATATCTACCTAGCTAGCCCTAATAATAGCGCGTATAGATATCTTCGCCTTCTTTTAAAAGGGAGCTAGAATCTACTATAATAAGTACCTATACTATTATAAAGTTAAAGGGTTAATATACTTACCTTTATATAATAATTAATATTATAATAACTATTAGTATACTAATAAAAAGGGGGAGTATTACCTTATTTATAATTATCTAAACCCTTTATAAAATAAGTCTTATAAGGAAGAGATATACTACGTAAATTAGTAAGCTATTATATAATATATATAAGTAAATATACTTAAAATAAGTTAATATTTATATATAATATTAATAAGTTAATAAATATAATATAATATTAATAAGATATTATAAGTATTTATAAGAGAAATATTATATATAATATATAATAAGAATATTATATATATTAGTAAATATATTTTATAATATTATTAAGTTAAAGTAAGTACTTATAAGAGAGGTTAAAGGAGTTATAAAAAGTTTTAAATATTAGGATAAGAACTTTATTAATATCTTATAATACTATTCTAATATAGTTTTCTTTAAAGCTATTTAAGTTATAATAATAATAATAAAGGTTCTATCTAATTTTATAATTAATATATTAAAGTAATATATTACTTATTATATCTTATATCTATAAATATTTAATCTATTATTAATAATAAAGTATACGCGCCTATTAGTTAATATTACCTTTTTATTTTTATATTATTACTAATATATATTACTAATAATTATATCTAATAAGTTATTCCCTATTAATATATAATAATATTAATTATATAATAAGCTAAGTATCTAACTATATATTAAAAGTATCTAGAATAATTCTAAATTATATTATATATTATCTTAGTATAATTAAAAGATATAAATAGTTTAGAGGTATATATATACTATTTAGATAATTTATTAATATACTTTATTATTAACTATTAAATAGTATTATTACTACCTTATAAAAGGTTTTAATACGCGCGTCTAGCCTAGCTAATATTAATATTATATTAGTAGTAGTATATTAAATAACTCTTTTCCCTTATTTTTCTTATATAAATTTAAGGTTTTTTAATAAGTATTCTAGTTAATCTTATTAGCCCTAGGGACTAAGGCCTAGGAGGGGAGGTACTTATTAGGCTTAGGTATATATACGCCTTACGCGCTACCTTATAACCTACTTTAAGTAACCTTCCTTAGAAATATAGGGTAATATCCTAGTAATAGGAGGCCTAGGCTAAGCTTATACTTAGTAGATATATATCTTCCTAGCTATCCCCTATTATTCTTTTAAGTTCTTTAAAGATTAGCTCTACTACTATAATAGGCCTACTACCTAATCTATTAGTAGACCTATACCTATTATTAAACCTTATAATATAACTCTATATCTTTTATTATCTAATACGCCGCTATAAAGCTAGTAGGTATAGGCCTTATAGTAATCTTTTTAGATTTTAAAGGAATATATATAAAAATTAAAGTAGATCTAGAATATCCTTAACATATTTCTCTTATATTAAATACCTAGTCTAGTTTCTAAAAAGTTACCTACTTTAAAGTACTAGTCTACTAGGTTAATACTAATTTTTTATATTAGAAATATCTTATTACTTTTATACTACTTAATATCTAGTATTCTAGGTATTTACTTATAATAGAACTAATAGGGATATTAATCCTTTATAAAATTAAAGATAAGCTTTTTAGGGTTATTATAAATAATACTAGTAATAATAGAATCTTAAAAGATAAACTAGAGAAATCTTTAACTTAGTAAGATATCTAATAAGATAAATTATAAAACTTTATTCCTTATATAACTTATATCTTTAACCTTATAATATAAGACTTTATTAAAGCCCTAGACTTAGAAGCTTTAAATAATATTATAATATTATTAAAGGATACTTAAGTTAAAGATATCTAAGTAAATATAAGTCTAGCTACTATTATTAAGAAGGTATAATATTATAAGGGTAATATAAATAGGTAATATACTTACTAATATTTTAAATAGATCTATACTCTTATAATAGTAATTAACTTATCTTCTTAATAAAAGCTTTATTTTTAATAGTTATAAAAAAGCTCTAGTAGAAGACTTAGAAAACTTATATAAGATATTTATATTTATTAGAATTCTATATACTTAATACTTTATTATATATATTAGCTATATAACTTTATTAATACTTAAGTAGATAAAAATATAATTAATCTAAAAATTAATATAATTAACCTTAGTAAATATAAATAGTTAATTATTACTACTTAGTAATATATTAAATCCTATCTATTAACTTACCTTAATAGTTTCTTAGATAATAAATATTAGTATATACTTAGAATTCTAATTATATAATACTATTTTTAAGTATTTTAATAATACTAAAATAGTAATATATAATAATAGGATTATTAGTAAAGTAAGTATTATTTATACTTATAAAATAGCCTTAATAAAACTTACTAAGTATTACTTTAGAATAGAAGGTAAAGGTAGATTAATATATAACCTTACTAATATTTTAAAACCTTTTATAAAACTAAGTCTATATAAAACTTAGGATAAATAAGAGGAGTTAAATAATAATTATACTTTAACCTCTTATAAAGAGATGTATAAGAATAAATCAATTAACTACTTTTATAAGTATTATAAGATATTACTAGTTATTAGAAGGATTAATATATAAGATATATTAAATATTAATAAGGTAATATAATATAATAATATATTCAAATTTATACTAACTAATAATAGCCTTTAATAAGAGTAAGAAGAAGTCTACTTTAATATTTAAATTATAAGTCTTTATTATAAAGTAAAGCTATTTAATAGTTTTATTTTAAAATTCTATTAGAGGATATTCTTATATAGGAGTATTAGAAGGATAATACTTTAACTTATTTAAATTTAATATAAATAGCTAAGGATATCCTTTTATATCTAATATTATTTATAAGTATTAAGAGAGTCGTTTATCTTACTTGAAAAGTATATTAAAAGAATTATATATAATTAGAACTAGAGTTTATAAGATAAGTAATACTTTTAAAGTATTATAATTATATTATAGGTTTAAACCTTAAAGAAGCTTTTATTAAGCCCTAGGATATTCTTTAAAGGGAAGAAGATATTAATTAAAGTATTAATAGAGGTAAAGATCTTTTTAAGTTAGAATTAATAAATATTAAAGATAAATAGATTAGTAGTTATTATTTTAAAGTTAGTTAATAATTAGGTAGTATATTTATAAATTAGGTTTACTTTCTATATATAAATATAAAGGTAATATAAGAAGGTAATATAATTCTTTATCTTACTAAGAATTTTTTAATATTAAGAGCGCCGTAATACTAGGGGTATTATAATATTAGGAGTACTATATTATCTTAGACCTACCCTCTACTCCTAATACTATAAAACTCTTACTACCCTTAACTATTAAATAGTATAATATTAAAGCTCTTTATTAATTCCCTTATAAGTTATAGATCCCTCTTTATTATAATAATATATTTAGTATAAATATAGAGTAGATTTAAATTTATATTATAAAATATATTAGTAAGTAATTATTATAAGGATTAAATAGTAATATAAAATAGTAATATACTTACTTAAGAGAAAAGATATTATAAATACTTTTATAATATCTTATAATATTATTAAAGTTAAAGTTTAAATTTAATATAAGTTTATACTAACTCCTGTAATATCTACTATTACCTCCCTTATAACATGATTAAATAGTAGCTTTAAGATAAGGTTATTAATAGACTTTTAATATTATTTTATCTCCCTTAAAGCTTTAAGACTTAAGTTAACCTTATACTTTTATCTTTTTAATATTAGTACTACTAACTATAAAGGATTAATTAATTATATTTTATTATATTACCTATTTATATTACCTTTCCCTTCTTATATAATAGCTTACTCGCTCCCCTACTTTATAAGGGTTTACCCCCTCTAGCTAGTAATATTAGTATTTTATTAACTAATTATACTATCTACCTATTAGTATATAAAGTAAGAAATATATTATAAAATAATATTACTAGTCTACTTAATATAAGTTATTATTAAAGTTATTAAATATATATAATAGTAGATAAAAGAAGGAATATAAGATTTAGAAGTTTTAATATAAGGTAAAGTAATATTAAGCGGAATATTCTATATAATTATAAGTAGAATTATAGGTAGAATTACCCCTTAAAATCTTCTTTATAACTCCTCCTATCTTTATATACTTAATAAATTATAGTAAGATTAGCTATTAATATATAATAAGGTTTTATTACTAATTATATTACTTAAATATATTACTAGATAGATAGTACTAATATTATACCTTAATAATATTAAGTCCTTATAACTAGAATCCTAAATTAATTATAAGTAGAGAATAAGTAAAATACTAGGATAATAATAAGAAGCTATTATATATAAAAGTATCTAATAACCGCGTAGTAGTATCTAAAAGAAATAAGAAGTTAAAGGAATTAGATATATAAAAGATAGCTACTAAAGAAGATTATATAAAGCTAGTAATTAGAGTTAAGGATATTATAAAGGGGGAAAGATATAAGTAAGGGATATATAATAATATAATTAAGTAATATAATACTTCCTCCCTAGCTAATATTATATAATAGAATATTTTAAAATAGAGTTACGCCTTAAAGATAATAAAAAGGCTATTAAGAAATAAGCTAAGCTAAATAAACTAATAAATTATATAAATTATATAAATAATATAATGAATTTTATAAAAAAGGTTAATATATAATCTATCTTTAATCCTATCTTCTTATTAACTTAACTTTTAGAAAACTTCTAAGAAAGATATAAATACTATTAGACTTAAACTTACTAGATTTAATCTACCTATCTTATAGATTATTAAGTAAAGGATTATATTTTATAAGGGTCTAGAGAAGTTAAAAGATATTAAGGACTTAGATATTATAAACGCTTATATTAAGTTTATATAATAGTACGCTAGCGCGTTTAATATAAAGAACCGCGTTATATATAGCCTTATATAAGAGAATTAAGATAAGGAGGATATCTTAATTAAAGTTAGTACTAATAGGAAAGAAACTAGGTATACTATTAAGGAGGATAAAGAAGAGGATAGGGAGTATAAGCTAGAAGATACTAGTAAGATTAGTAGTAAAAGTAAAGATAATAATAGTAAGTATAATAATAGTAAGGAGGCTAGTAAAGTATAAAAGGATTATAAGGATAAGATTATAAAGATATTTAACTAGATAGATAAATAGGCTATTTATTAAAGATTATAAAATAATTATATTACCTTTTTATATTACTAGAATTATTCCTAATATTATAATCTAGTAAAATACCCTAACTAAAACTAAAGTCTTAGTAAGTTAGATTAATACTTTAGTACTAATACTTAGTACTACCTTATAATATTAACTTAAATACTTAGTACTAACTATTAGTACCGACTCGAATACTCGGGCTAGAAACTTAGTATTAACTTACTAAGAGTTAAGTCAGGTACCTAACTTAAGTTTAAAGTACTAACCCGACGCGGTTAGTATACTTCTTCCCCTTAGGTTTACCTTTCTATTATATAAAATTAAGTTCTATAAGTATTAATACTAGCCGGAAAGATATAGGATATCTTACGGGATATCCTATATAAGATAGTATAGGACCGTGGGATAGGATAGGTAAATTAGGTCCTAATCCTATATCTTTATAATAGTATAATACGGGGATAGGATAGGATTTTTTAGTGGGATAGGATTTTCGTAGGACCTACTAGTAGTATAGGATATTTATAGGATATCCTATAATTAGTAAGTATAAAACGTAGTATTTTCTAAAAAAATAATCTAAAAATCTTTCTTATATAAAAAGCTATAACTAGAAAGCTAATTAGAAAGCTAATATTTACCTTTCTAATTAACTTTCTAGTTATAGTATTCTATATAGTAATAATTCTAGAATATTTTTTAAAAATATTATATTACTAGAAAATGCCTGTAAAAAGTTAAGATTTTTACTTAGGAAAAGTATACTTAAAAGTATAATTCTTCTATTTATTAGTAAGTAATAATAGTTATAAGGTAAATTAAAGTTTAAATATAATAGATATTTATATAAACTCTTATAAATACTAAGACCCCCCTTAAGTATTATAAGAGATATAAGGTAAATATTATTAAAAATATTAATTTTTAATTTAAGGGATTATTTATAATAGTTACCTAGTACTAGAGTATTAATAAATAGTTATTAGGCCTATTTATATTATAACTCTATTATAATATTACTATTTAGGATTAATAGGGTATAACTAAGTATACTATTATTAGAAGACTTATTATATTAGTTATTATTAGGAAAAGACGTAGTTATTATTAAGATAGAAGTATTAAAAGACTAATACTATCTATTAAGTACCCGACTAACTACGAGATATCTAGTATAATAATATTCTATTTTACTAATAACTTCTATTCTACTAGACTAATTAATATAATTCTTAAATTATTATACCCCTTATATTATAATATATCTTTTATACTCTTATAATAACTATTAATAGTTATACTAGATTTATCACGTTAATATAGAGGAATCTATTAGATATAGGAGTTTATATAGCCTAGTATTTATTTAGCCCTTTAAAGTTTAACCGGCGGTATTTAATAAATTAAATAGTAGAATAGCTTATATTTATTATTAGAAAGTCTAATATTACGGTTTAATATAAAGATATAATTATATAACTAAGTATAGTATTAGGCCGTTTTTATACTTCTAATATTATAATTAGTATTCTTATAGGCCGCTAAGTAGCTATTAATAGGATCTAGGCGTTAATAATAAATTATAATTAATATATTAGGGGTAAGTCTACCTATTATCTAATAGTACCTACTTATATATAATATTTCTTATTATTTAGCTAGATATATATTTAAGAGTTTTAGGCCTAATAATATAGAGGTTTCTCTATCTTATTACTTATAATAGAGTTATATATAGCTAATTATAGCTAAAAGTAGGCCTAGTTTATAAGTTAATACTTATATACTTTATTAATTAACCTTATAATTTATTAATAGTTATAATAAATACTAGTTAGATAGGGTACTACTTATAAATAAAGGGGGTAGGAATCCGCCTATTATTTTCTTTAAATTATAATAGTATCTTAAATAGTATTACCTTCTCGCCGTTATAAGTACTACCTATAATCTCCCCCTTAAAGATATACTTACTATACCTTATTACCCGTATTTAGGTCCTATTATATAGATATAGCGGATTAAGGTTCCTTAGTAGTATAACTAGTACGCCTAGCTTAATATATAGCTTATAAGATAGTAGGGAGGGTTTATAAAACCTATAGAAGTACTTAGGGGGGAAGAGTTTATTATCTTCTTCTAATATAGTATAATTAATACTTTAGTATATTATTATATTATTAGGGATACGTAATATTATTTTAGTATTAATACTAGTAATATCTTTATTAATAATAGCGAGAATAGCCTATTCTAATAGATAAACCCTCTAAGAGATATTTATCCTAATATTAATATAGATATTCTTAACTAAATTACTAATAGTATTTCTAGGGGTATAACTATATTTCTAATATAATATATCTTTATTAGTAGTAGGGCTTTTCTAGATATTAATACTATTACTAATAGTAAGGAGATTACTTATAAAAAGTCCTATTTTATAATATATAGTATCTATTAGGTTAGGATTATTAAGTTACTTATTAATAGTAAGATTTAAATATATAACCTTATTCTAGAAATAGGCCTTTTAAAGATATACCTTAATAACCTAGCTACTAGATCCTCCTAGAATAACTAGGAGTATTTATTAGAAGTCGTTATAAAAGTAGACTACTTTACCCCTAAAATAAGCCTAGTTATTATTATAGATATCCTAAAGGCTACGACTAATACCTTCTATATTATATTAACTTTATATAGGAGACTTATCTTAAAAGATAATATAAGCTCGCTTAATTAGCTTTATAAGATTAGTCCCCTTCTTAATCTTATATAAAGAGGTAGTATCTAAGTCTAGGGGTATCTTAAACTATAAGTAAGTAGTCTAACCTCCCTATAATAGTATTAATATAATACTAGAAGATACTACTACTAGAGTAACCTTTTACTAGGAATATAGCCTTTCTATAATAGTATTTTAAACTATTATCTTACTAGTCCCCTTAGTACTATTAAGGAAGAATAGTATACTTAAAGCACTGAATTTATTATTAATATTAGCGTTAATAGCGGCGATAATCTAATTAATAGTATAGCGTTAGTTAGTATTTAGCCTATTTTATAAGACCTTAGCCTTATTAGGGGTAATTTAGTAAGATATTTCTTCCTATAAAAGTCTATTTAGAATATTATTAAAATTATTAAATAGGATAGTTAGAATAGGTAGGTTATATTAGGTTAGATCCTTAGTATATTTAAGGGTTAATTAATATTCTAATTAGCCGTTAATTAGGTAAAGGGCGTACTATTCTATAAACGACTATTACTTATAATAATTATTTAGTATTTAAAGTATTGAAAAATCTTATCGTAGGAGGTATAAGTAGTTATTTAAGATATACTCCTTATACTTATTCTATAATATAAGGGTGTTAGTAGGTTAGAGTTTAATTAATACTAATATAAAAAGACTACGTAGCTTATAACCTTCCTAAAAATCCTTTCCTTTATTAAGGATCTTATTAGTATATCTATTATTTTTAGTTAACCTAAGCTCTACGTAGGCCTCCTTATATCCTATTAACTAGCTATCTATTATCTAGAGGTTATTAAATAACGTAGCCCCCTTAATATAATAGAGGAGTAGTTAGTAATAGTAGAGATCCTTTATTTTAGGACTAATAAAATTAATACGCCTAAGAGTCTCCCCCTTTTTATAGATTTTCTATTATTTATTTCTTTTATTTTACGTAAAGAACTTAGGAAAATCCGCGTATAAATAGTTAAGTAGATCCCTTATAATAGTAGGATATTTCCTATTCTATTTTATAAAAGGTAATAGCTAACTATTATTATAAGCTTCCTTAGTAAGATAGTTTATATTAAAAAACTCTATTAATATAATCTTATAAAGCTTATTACTATCTATTAGCTTTTATTTAGTAGCCTTATTAGTAGCCTAATTATTAGCTAGCTTAAAAAGGGTATAATATTAATCTAGGAGGTAGATTTATAAATACTCTATATAAGGCTTTATAATACTTATACTAAATAAGAGTATCTTCTTAATAGCTTTAATAGACCTAATCTAGTAAGCGGACTAGAACTTTATAATCTTATTTACTAACTTACCTTACTATTACGGCTAGCTATTAGGAGTAGGGTTATTATTATTACGGGTATAATTCCTAGTAAGGGAGATATTAGCCTAATTAGGTCCCTTATAAATATATTTATATAAATAGAAAATAGACTTAATAGAGCTATAAATCTTAATATTAATATAAGTACTATATTTTTTTAATAGGTATAAGTTATAGGGGATAACCTACCTATTATTAATAGAGGAATTAGGTTTAATAGGGCTAACTAGATACTTATAGAGAGGATAACTCCTATTAGATATAAAAGACGTCTCTTATTAAAAATCCTTTAAAAAAGCCTTATTATAATAATTCTTCTCTTAATTAAAATATCTATTACTAGGAATACTAGTATAGTAATTAAAACTATATATTATAAGACTAACTCCTATAATATATTATTATCTTATTAAGGGGGGATAAATATTTAAATAATACTATTAATATTATTAACTATCTAGATCTAATCCTCTTCTTATATAATAAGGAGAATATAAGTATATAAGAGACCTCGCTTCTAAAACTTAATAATATAATAGTAGCCTATATAAATATTAAGGATATACTACTTAAGGAGGTCTTTTATTAGCTCCTAGAGTTTCTAATTAAAGATATAAGTAATTAGGTTATAATAATACTCTAATATCTAACTAGATACTAGTAAGCTTTAAATATTAGGCTACTTAAGATTATATATAAAGGTAATAAAAAATCTAGGTTTACCCCTTTTTTAGACTATTATTATAGCGTCTTATATTCTTACTTTTATAATATATAAGCTTCCTAGTATTATTAATAGGAGGATAGTTACCTTACTATTAATATCTTTAAGCGAGATATCTAGATTAGTACTAAGCCTATCTATTAGGCTAGAGTAGTAGTCCGCTTAAATAGTCTATTAATTCTAATAATACTAATTTAAGTTATTAAGCTCTATTAATATCTAGATATTAGTAGCCTAATAGCTAAATAGACATCTACTATTAATAATATAATTAAAGAAATTAAGCTAGATTTAGTTATTAATTAGCTAATTATTTAAATTATATTAACTATCCCCTAACTAATATCTAAATTATTTAGAACTATTTATAACTAAGTAGATTTAGGTTTAAAAAATAAATAGGGAACTATATTAAATAGTCTTACTTATATTTATTTTATATAAAATTATTATCTTATTACTTACTAAGACCTATTATAACCCTAAGGTATATACTCGCCGGTAATATACTAGTCTAGTTCCTACTTAGGGTTACTACCCTCTTCCTACTCTAGTTTATTATCGCTACTAATTAAGGTATACTAGGTAAGTATACTAGTAATACGGTTCCGTCGTAATATATATAATAGATAGTCGCCTAAAAGCTAATAGCCGGCTAATAGGAGGCGGTTATACTTTAACTATTTATTAAATAAAAATAGGAGTAGATATTAGAGGGCTATATAAGAAGGATACTAATTAGGGATTAATATAAGGCCCCCCTTAATAGTTTTAATATAGATATCCTACTTAATCCGGCCTCTTATAATATTATTAGGAGTTATTATAATATAGGTAACTTCTATAAAGGTAGGCCGATTATAAGTACCCTTATCCTATTATTTAGGATTTAGCTATTAGATATAAATACTTATAATATTAATAGGATATTATAATTTATCCTCCTTAAGGCGGTTCTAGTAGGATTTAAACCCCTAGATATATAAGTTAATAGACTGGAGAGTATACTAAGTAGAAGTAAGGGTATCTTAATTTAAATTATTAAATTATTAATAGTAAATATCTAGTTACTCCTATATACTATCTAGTATATAGATCTAGGCGAATTTTAGCCTAAGGCTATTATTAGTAATAAGAGGACCTATTAAATAATAAATAGACCCCTAGATCTAGAAGGTAGTTTAACTAATATAAGTATTAATATTAGTTATACCCTCGCTAGTAAAGGAGAGATAATTATTATAACTAATAATATTATCTAAAAATTCTTTACTAAATATAGTCCTCCTTTATATAGACTATCTATTAATAATAATATTATTAATATTACTAAATAAGCTATTAATTAATTATACCCTAAGCTCCGCCTCCTTTCCTAGCCCTTTAGGTAATAAGTTGATATCGGCTAGCTTATATAACTAGTTAGAGGACGACTAGTTATTCTTCCTACTATTATAATATAGCTATTAACTACCCCCTAAGCTACTCTATTTACTTTTCTAGGATAGTATATTATAATATATATATATATTACTAGCGATATTAAATAATTTATTAACCTAGTAAAGCTCTATATATCTTACTATATAGGGATCCCTATATACTTAATATCCCTAGCCTAGTATCCGCCCCTAATATATATTATTCTACCGCCGGTATAAGCCTTATTAAATAGGGGGTTAGTATTTAGTATTATTATCTTTATTAGCCTACTACTAGGCGTACTAGTAACGCGTATCTAGATAATATTAAAGAGCTAGTAGAGGAGTAATTTCTTAGGGGGCCTCTTTATAAGTTAGGGGAGTAGGTTATTACGGGTTCCTAGGGGGATTAACTACTTAAATAGTAGAATAGGAAGGTAGGATAGGTTACTAGATAGTAGGGGGGCGTTAGAATAGAGGGGGAGGTAGGAAGTTCTATAAAGAAATTTATTAGTATTAGGTTAAAAAAAAATAGAGTATAAATAATATTAGTTATAACTAGTATTAAAGAGTTCTTTAACTACCTAATATAGCTTATACCCTTACTCCTATATACTCGCCGGCGTTTATTACCTATAGTATTAGGATTAATATTAGAAAGGGGGTATTAGTTAGTTAGAGGTAGGGTAGAGGCTAAAAATCCTATATTAGCGTAGTTAAGGCGATACTAGGGTAGTAGAAGGCGAGGGATAGGTAGTATAAGCGGTAAAGATAAAGAAGGGGGTATAATAAAGTCTAAATAGTAGTAGGTTAAAGAAAGAGGATAATATAGATAGTAGGAAAATAATTATTAATAAAGTAGGGGCGGAGAAAATATACTAAGAAATAGTATTCTTAGTAGGAAAATCTATTTATTTAGATATATCTTCTTAACTACTAACCCGATTAATATAATTTTAATAGCGTTAAGTTTCTTAGAAGAGGCCGAAAAATTTAAATATATATATATTAATAGACTAATATAAATTATTTTAATAGTATTTTATACCTAGTAGTAAGATAGATATTTTATTATATTTTAATTAATATTAGATATATTAGTAGATAGCTTATAAATATAATAGTATTAGTTATTATTTATTTATTTATTTATAAATTATATACGCGTCTATCTAAACTAATAAAAGATAATTACGGGGGCCTACAGGTATTTTATAGTCGCTACGATAGTAGCTAACTTATAGGGGAAACTATATACTTATACTAAGTATAAGCGCGGGTATAAACCCTTACCTTTCCTACCTTCTTTATAACTTCTATTCCGTTTTCTCTTTATATTATATTCGGTCCTTTATAATAATAAGTAGTCGTATTTACTATTATATTAGTCTAGCTCCCTAGGGCCGGCTTATATATTATAAAAGTGAAATTCGCTCCGGTAGTAAAGATTTACGTCTAAGGTCGGCTCTAGTATAACTACTTCGCTACGAGCGAGAACTAGCCTAGTAGCCTAGTCTAGATTATCTATCTCGCTACTCGTTTTACCCCCCCCGCGTTCGCGAGTATCTTATAGGTATCTACCGCGCCTAAGGTATCCTTTAACTCCTAGCGGCGGTCCTAGAGCCTAGGGTAATAGATAAGGATATACTTTATATCCTGCCTACGCTAGCCGTACCCGCAGCTTACGGATATATAGCTAGGGACTCTATACTAGTATAAGAAGGTGGCTAGCCCGATCTTTCCCATCTTTATCTACGTAAAGACGGAGCTCTTAGCCTTTTAGAGGCCCTTATAAAGGGTCCTCCTACCGGTCTATAAGCCCCCGAGCTAGGCGGGGGGGCGATCCCTAGCTCCTAGTCCCGACTAGTATTTATCCTATATAGTATCCTAGGAGGACCTCTACTAATAGTATATTATCTTCTTAATCCTCTAGGGGGGGTAGGCTACCTCCTTAGTTATAATCGCGCCCCCGTCATCTAGGCGTAGGGAGCGTAGAGCCTACTCGTTCTTCTCTTCCGCGGGGGATTTTACTACCTCTCTCCTCCTCCCCCTCTTAGCGTTTAGCTTCCTTTAAATACGTATATTCCCTATTACCGTTACTAGGTAGATCCCCTTTAACGTATACCGGCGGAGAACTAAGTAATCTAGTATTAGTTATATAGGGGCTATCCCTAACTCTACTTCTAGTACTCGCGTTAAGGTAGCCTTATATACCCCTAGTACGCGTCTTAAGTAGTTATTTTAGATAACTTTAAGCTTCCTTATATACGTCTTCTTTATATCCCTTAGTCTTTATAATATATACTATAAAGCGGACGCGTAGGTTATAACTAGCCGTACTATCGCGTTATATACTTTCCTTACCCTACTAAGGGTAGCTCCCTAGGTTAATACTATCGTTATAGATAGGGCGAGGCTCTAGGTAGCGAGTTTCGCCTATACCCTCTTTAAGTGCGGGCCCTACCGTAATTTACCGTTAATATATAGTCCTAGGACTCGGATCTCTGTTTATAGCTTTATTATTATATACCTTAGGTTAATAACTATACTTATATTAAAGCGACGGGGGTAACGGGTAAGATAGACTAATTTATATTTCTAGGGGGCGAAACTCGCCCCGTATATTAAAGCCTATTTAAGGTAGATCTTATATACTAGTTCTAAGGTCTTATAATTACCTTCCGTGGTTTTCTTATATACTAGTAGGTAGATATTATCTATAAACCCTCTAACTTATAACTATAGTTTAGCCGCCGTATACTCCTTAATAAGTGGCGCGTTAAAGAATAAGAAGAGGATAGAGGAGATTAGCGACCCCTAGGGAATCCCTATCTCTACCGGCTTTATCCTACTTATTATCCCCCTAATTATAATAGATAAAGACCTTTCCGCTAGGAAACTTTCCGTCTAGCCTATAATATAGCGAGGGATCCCCTTATACCGGAGGTTATAGATAAGCCTCCGGTAGGAGACGTTATTAAAGGCTCCTACGATATCTAGTAAGAGGAGGCTAGTTATATTACCTCTACCGTAGTCTTATACCGTATATACCGCGTCTATAATTATCTCTAGTACTATCTCTATTAATCTATTCCTTCGCGCCCCTATTTATTATTACGGGAGGAGGCCTTAACTTTTAATATAGTTACTAAGTCGCCTTATAACTATTAATTCTAGGGCCTTTCTAAGGGTATTTAATAGCGCTATTAGATAGTACGCCTTAGGTACCGTATAATCCTCCTTCGGTTTCTTTAAGACGACCGTATTAGCCTTTTTAAATTCCCTTAGGTAGTAGCTAAGGTAGAAGCACGCGTTAAATAAATAAGTAAGCTCTTTAAAGAGCCTATCTACTATTAGCCTAAAGAACCGATTCGGGATCCTATTAATCCCTAGGGCCTTATCTTATTTTAGCCTACGGATAGCTTATAGGACTTCCTCGCTTATAATATTACTACTATTACCTACTAGTAGTAGGTATTTTATACTATTAATATCTATTAGGTCGGCTTATAAGGGGGGTAGGAAGAATATTATTTATAGGACTTCTACTTTCTCTTTAAAGGTCTTAGCTACCCCTTCCCTATCGCCCCTCCTTAAAGGGGGGAACTTAGGGAGGGGCCGTGGCGACGAGCTATCGTTCCTTACCTACTTAGCGAAGCCTTATATACCCTTTCAGGACTTAGTAGTATTATAAATCTTTCTTTTAAAGTTAATAGTATTAGTTATAATATATATATATATACCTATTCTAATAGTATTTTATACCTAGTAATAAGATAGATATTTCCCTCTATTTAGGCTAATATTAGATATATTAGTAGGTAAGGTAAATAGTAATATATTAGTAGGTAATATATATAGTAGGAAGTATATTAGATATATTAGTAGGTAGGTAGCTAGCTTATATATATAATAATATTAGCTATATTATATATATATACCTATTTATATTTATATTTATATTTATATTTTATACTCTACTATCTAGCTACTTAGAGCTATTAAGGGCGGTTTATATCTAACTTACTAGAGGAAACTATAATTTATAAAAGAAAACTTTATCCTCTACTCTATTTATTATTATACTTCTAGATCTTTAGATATTATATACTACCCTTTTTTATATTCTTTATACTATCTTATTCTCTTCTTTTATTAGGGTTACTTACCCCTTTATCCTTTAATTAGAGCTTATCTACTCTTATGCTACTTTAAAGAGTTATTCCCTTATTAATATAAACTAGCTAAGTATATCTTATTAAATTATCTACCTAATTACTACCTTTAACCCTTTTAAGGTTAATATTATCTAATAAAAGTTATTTAATCCTACTTTTTAAAGTATCTACCTCCTCCCCTTTATATAATTAGGGTAGAATATATATATATACTTAATATCTTAATATCTCTATTTATATTTATACCTAATATTATTAACCCTAGGTACCCTCCTCTTATATAAGAAGGCGCGTAGTCCTATCTTCTTTATATATAATTAGATACTTATAAAGCTCTTAGCCTTAAAAAGCCTTATATAAAGGTTAACTCTTATCTCTTAAACCTCCCCTTTTTATATTATTATCTTTATATAATTAGGGATATCCTTTTAATATTCTAACTACTTCTCTTTCTACTTCTCTTTTACCTACCTCTTAATTTCTTTAAGGGTAGGGTTATCCCTCTTTACTATTTCCCTACCTTTAAGGCTTTAATCTATTATTCTAGTATCCCCTCCCCTTATTACTACTTAGAGGACTCCCCTTACTTAAGACTACTTCTCTTCTATTAGAGTCTTTATAATCCTCTTCTCTCTTCTCCTCTTCCCTTTTAACTTATAATAGATCCTTATATTCCCTTCTTTAATTAGTAGGTAGATCCCTTATATTATTAATATTTATAAAATTAACTAGTTAAAGCTTATCTTTATTAATAAGACCCTTAACTTTACCTTTAATACTTATATATTAATTACTTTAAAGGCCTTAAGTATTATCCTTAAGTACCTATTTTATATAATTTCTAATATTATAATATTTACCTTCTTTACCTTTAATATCCCTTTTAAGTTATATTATATCTTTATTATATAGGTTATTACTAGCTAGATTATAATATTATATACCTATCTTATCCTATTAAGTATAATACCTTATATTAAGCTAGTAATAATTAATAAGGCTAGCTTTTATATCTTTATCTTTAACTTTATTTTATTAATATATAAGCTCTACCTTAATTTATTATTAATATAAAGCTTAAAGACTTATATTAATACTTTAAAATATATTACTACTACCTTAAAGTTTATTATTACCTTTATATAAGACCTCTTTAAACTCTTTAATAAATAGACTAGCTTATACTTATAAAGGGTAAAAGTTACTTTATATATATTTACTTAATAAAGGTATATTTTATATACTTTTATTAAGATCTTATAATTCTCCTTAATATTTTTATTATATACTATTAAGTAAATATTATTAATAAAGCCCTTAATTTATACTTAAAGTTTTATCCTTATATACTCTTTTATAAGTAGGGAGTTAAAAAATAAACTTAAAATTAATAATATTAAAGATCCCTAAGGGATTTTAACCTTTATTATCTCTATCCTATTTATCTCTTAACTTAATATAATTATTATAACTCTTTTTATTAAAAAGCTTTATACCTATTTTATAATAAGGGTTAAGACCCCTTTCTTCTTTAAGTTATAAAGTAACCTTTTATAAGAGATAATATTAAAAGCCCTTATAATATCTAATAATAATATATTTATTATATTAAATTTATTATAATTTTATATTATATATACTACCTCTATTATTATCTTAAGGGATATTATTATTAACTTTCCCTTCTTTACCCTTATCTATTATAAGGGTAGTAACTTATATTTTTTTATAAGGTTACTTAGCTTCATTATAATAACTACCTTTAATACCTTCTTTAAGATATTAAGTAAGGTAATTAAATAATATAATTTTAACTTTAAATAATCCTCTTTCTTTAATTTCTTTAAAATAATTATATTAGCCTTTTTAAATTTTATTAAATAATATCTAACCTTTAAATATACTTAAAATAAGTATATAAAATTAGGTAATAACTCCCTTTTTATTATCTTTAAAAACTTATTTAAGATCCTATTTATTTTTAATACTTTATTTTATTTTAACTTATTAATTACCTTATAAACCTCCTCTTTAATAACTCTTATATTTATTATTAAGAGTATCTTATATTAAAACCCCTAGATAGGACCTAGATCTACCCTTAAAGGTAGGGGGAAGAAGGTCCTTTAAAGGACCTCTACCTTCTCTTAGAATAACTCTACCTTAAGACCTTCTCTATCCTTCTTAAAGGTAGGGAACTTTAAGAGTTCTTAAGGTAGTATACTTCTCTTTTAATCCTATTTAACTAGCTTTTAGAGTCTATTAAGTATTTAAGATATCTTATATACTACCTTTTTAAAATAAAGTACTTTTACTTTCTTTAATACTCTCCCTTTAATCTTTTAAGCCTCTTATTATATCTCTAGACTCCTCTAGCTTCTTTTATAATTATATTCTACCCTAAGCTTTAATACTATCTTTATAACTGTTATATAATTTAAGTTTTAAAAGGACTTTACTTTTAAAGAGGGCTTTACTTATAATACCTCCCTTTTTATAATTTCTACTAGGCCTTAAAGTATTTTAACTAGGTAGCTATTTATCTACCCCCTAATTGTTAGCTCCCTTTTTAGTAATAAATATTAAAGGGTATTTATTTACCTCTCTATCTCTTTTAAGTCTACTATCTTTTATACCCTTTATAATTATAAGACTACTACCTCTACCTTAAGGCTAACTTTAATATATATTAAAATATAATTAAACTTATAATAAAGGTTTAATCTAATATAATATTTTAATAGTATTTACTTAATATCTTTTATTATAAATATTAAATTAATAGTACTTTTTACTTTCCTTATCCTTTAAGTTATTATATCCTTTAATAGGGTAAGCTTTATTCCCCTTTCTTTTATAATATTTATTAATATATCTACTACTTTATAATATATATATCTACCCCTATTATTTTAATTTAAATAATAGAGGTTAAAGTCTCTTATTAATATATATTCCTTAGGCTAACTTAGCTACTCCTTTACCCCTAATAATGTAAAGGGGTTATCTATTAAGGTCTTAAACTTTAAGTTAAAGTTATATATATTATATATCTAAAGGTATATTAATACTCCTCCTTCCTTCCTTATAATTTATATTTCTAAGGAGTATAAGTCCCTTAATATAAATTTAACTCCTTATTTATTAATATTCTAGTATTTATTTATAAAGAAATATATCTTTATATCCCTCTCTACCTTATATACTAAATAGAATACTCCTCTACTTAAGTTATATATTAAACCCGTCCTCTTTATATATAATAGCTCTTAAATAATTAAGATATTTATTTATTATACCTCCTTATCTTTTAATAATACTATTATTATTATAATCTACTCCTTTTATATATTATATTATAATAGTTCTATTATCTTTTATACTCTTATAAAGATCCCTATTAAATATCCCTTATAACCTCTACTCCTTTAATAATTAGGGCCTCTTATACTAGTATTTCTTTTAATATTTATTAGCCTATCTTTATTACTTAAAGAGTAATTAGCCTTCCTAGCCTATTTTATAATATTATTATTAATAGTAGTATAAGTCCCCTTTCCTTTATATCCCCTTAGGAATATATTTATATTATAACTTTATTAAGGTCTTTAAATCTTAATATAGGCTTTCTCTTCTTCTTTATTACTACTATTATCTACTCCCCTTAAAGCTACTTCTAAGTATCCTATTATCTATTTCCTCTTATAAAGCCTTTATATAACTTCTTCTTATTTTCTACTATCTTTTAATAGAGCTTATTTAACTCCCTTACCTTAATTATATATCTTTACTCCTAGGTTATATAACTATTCTTTTTATAATTATTATATCTCTTAATCTCCCCTTCTTTTACTTTATATTTCCTTAAATTATACCTATTAATATAAATTCTATATTATACTAAGCTCTTATAATATCTTATTATATACTTATACTACTAATAGTTAAAGTATTATATTATAACCTTATTCCTCTCCTACCTTTTATACTTTAAAAGGTTATATCTCTTTATTAAGCCCTTTTTAATTACTTTATTTATTATCTCTAGTATAAGGAGCTTTAATAGTAGTAAGGCTCTCTTCTTTTCTACCTCTTCCTCTCTCCTCTCTTATATAACTACTTATAGCTAGGCTACCCTTATAATCTTTAACCCTAGGAGGTTCTTTTTATTTTATTAAATAATTACCTCCTTTACCTCCTTTTATTTTAATATATCTACTACCTTTTTTAATATTTTATATATTATAATTAAGAAGGTTTATCTTAGTACCTTTATTAACTTATATACCTTCTTTACTTAATTATTATTCTCCTTTAACTTCTCCCTTACCTCTATCTCTATTATAAATAGTATTAAGTTACCTTTAATTAAGTACCTTATTATTATAATTTCTTATATCCTTAAGATTATAATTATCTTAAACCTCTTAACTAGCTACTCTCTAGTAAGCGCCCTTACTATTTCTCTATTAATCCTATCTTTAATCTAGATTATTAAGGTCCTAGCCTTCTTATTATTTATTACTTTAAATCCCTTCTTTATAATATTACTTATTATTATTATAATAAATATCCCTTTAGGGCTTATATTACTTATTTTTATATTTATTAAGCTCTAGCTAGCTATCTACGCCTAGCTCCTTCTACCCCCTTATATCCTCCCTCCCTATAATTACTCTTCTACTATTTTTTTAAACTTATATACCTTCTTAAGCTATTAATCTACCTTTATAATAAACTCCTTTATATATTTAAGCCCTACCCCAACTATCCTTCCTACTTTATATATTATTCCTCCTTTTAACGCGTTTTATATAACTATTATAACTTTTAAGGCCTTTATTAATATTTTCCTAACGCGTATTCCCTTATCTTTAAGTTCCTTCCCCCCTATTAAGCTCCCTAGCCCCTACGCGGGTATCCCTCCTCTACTCCCTAACCTACTACCTCTACTACTACTACTACTTATAATTCCTCCTCCTATACTATATCCTAATATTAGGACTTATCTCGCCGTATATTAGAGTAAATTTAGATTAAGTATTAATTTACTCTTATATAATCTAGTATATATATATACCTATTCTAATAGTATTTTATACCTAATAATAAGATAGATATTTTCCTCTATTTAAACTAATATTATAAATATTAGTAGGTAAGGTAGTAGATTAAGTAATTTATAAATAATAATAGGACTTTTATTTTTAATCTAATTATTCTAGCTATTAGTATATAGAATTTAGTAGGTAAATCTACTTACTCTAATATATCTTTTAAACTACTATACTAATTTTTATTATTTACAAGGTATTAAGTAGGCTGAAATAAGCTTTATAACTTATTTTAAGTAGAAAATATTATATAGTATTAGTATAGATATAGGTAGAATATAAAGAAATTAGGACTTTTAAAGTTCCTCGCTTTTACTACTAACCTTAAAGTAGTAATTTAGGGGACTTCTTTATAACTCTATTAGCTATATACCTAAAATAACTACTACCTAATTAGGTATAATATATTCCTAAATAAAGACTTCTAGTATATTTTATTATAGTAAGAAGATTTATATATTATTCTTATATAGAAGAGGCTAGTTATTAGATATCTACCTAATATATATATACCCTCTAGTAGAATAAGTAGCTTCTACTTAGTTATAAAGCTATATCTAGTTAAGTAAAATATAATATAGTTTATATAGAATATAATATCTATAGTAGGCCTAGTATATATATTCTATATAAAAATTATACTAATCCTAACTAGAATTATTATATAAAAGGGAGAGAAGTAGTATCTACTAAACTAAACTATTTAAGCCTTATCTAATCCTCTATAAGATGATAAGTACCTAAAAGCTTTTATATACATTAATATTAGTATAAGTAGTAGGTATTTATAATCTTTTACCCTCTAAATACTATAAGTAAGAGGGTTAAGGTACCTAAGTATATTAACCTATTCTTTAACTAATCTACCTCCTAAAAAAACTCTAGTAGTAGGGACTAAATACTAGTCTTAGTATCTAGGACAAGTCGGATTAATTTACAAGGGTTTTAAGGGGTAATTAGTAATAGTAGTAAAGGGTTACTAGTCCTTTAAGACTTATTATTATAATTACTAAAGGATCTACTATAAGTATACGTAGTTACCCTTAATTTATATAGCTATATTTTACTACCTATTAAGTATTATTATAAATTAAATAGAGAGGAACTAAACTTTTTAACTCGGTGTAAATAGTATTAGTAATATCCTCTATTTATATACTAGACTAGTAGATATACGCCCCTAAGGTAAGATAATTTAACTATTCCTAACTAGTAGGATATTTATAACCCCTAGCTTATATAGCTAATATCTTATAAGAGCCTATTTACTTAGAGTAGAGTTCTTTTATTCTAAGGTATTTATCTTAAGGGTACTTAAAGTATTATAACCTAGTTATACCTAGAATTAATAAGTCTATAGATCTTATAAAGAGGAGTATTAAGAATAGAATAAATAGAACTTATACTAAACTAGTCTAATATATTATATTTATATCTAGTATCTAGAAGATATATCTAGAAGGTAATATAAGTTAAATATAAAGCGCTTATCTAGGTAGGAGATATTACTATTTATATAGATAAAGGAAATTATATTAAGAGGTATAGTTTATATAAATCTAATATCTTATATATCTAATCTATATATAGGTCTAATAGTTCTTATAACTAATCTATATTATAGTAATAGAGAATACCTTAACTAGATGTAGTATAAGAACTATTAGTCCTAGCCTTAACACGGCTTTACTCCCTTTCCTAATTAGAAGTAGTAATATCCTATCCTAAGTTCAAGGTATATATAATGTATATATATTTTCCCTGAACCTAGGCTAACACGCGATTAGTTACTAATCAAGGTACTACTACTTCTTACCAGCAAGCTGGCTTAGACTAGTACTACTACCAATGGGTCCCACGTGTAGTAGAGGCTATCTTGTACCGCCATCTCGCTGGAGAATGCGGCATGAGGCCCAAGTGGTGATTCCGTATCGCGATGCAGGTCTGCCTTATCTTCACCGCCTTCGTCTTTTCTCTACTTTACTTCTATTAGCAAAGAGTGACAAGGCTGAGCAGAAGCCTTCGTATCGGGTATTCTTCTACAAGGCCACGCATTACTACCTCCAGGTGTTGCTACAATTTTTCAATATCATTCGCGCCCATTTCCTTATCCCCCACGCCAGCCACAAAACGCCTGAATTATCCGTATGCTGGTGCCAGCCTTACTAATTAGGCGTGCATGGCTTTTAAGCTAGGTAGTATAGTCGTTAGCATACCAGTCTGTCTATCTGTAGAGCCTTATACCCTATTCTCGTGAGAGATGATGTTAGATAGGGCGTCGAGCTACTTAACAATTCTCTAGTTAAGGCTTTCTATTGAGCACACATAGACTCTATGTCTACTTCAATCACTGTACAGAAGACTCGGTCATCGCCGGCCATTGCTTCCCTTGAGAGCGTTTCTTACGCGGGCCTCGTTCGCTCCGAGCCTGAAACCCTCAGCGCTCTACAGAGAGCCGTGGTCGGTCAGGGTTTCTTCTATCTGGTGCTGGATAACCTCATCGCTGAGGGCCTTGCTCATGATGTTAAGGCCTTGTTCGCAACGTCCTGCGAATTATTCAGTCTTCCGCTCGCAGAAAAAATGCAGTTTGATACGAAGATTCTAGCAAAAGAACGGAATTACGGGTAAACACCGCCTCTGAGATTACCCGGACAGAGATCAAATGCTGAACTTAACCCAGGTACAAGCCTGAAGGCAGAAACGCCGGCATCGATGGATCCCCAAGGGATGGGCATGAGCTTTACCTGGTTTCAATCTCACCTTCGATGACAATGACGGTCAGTACTTACATTCCCAGGCCCCAAGTGACATCCTCTTTGAGTCTCAGCCAAACCTGCCAACGTTTGTGTGTCCGCCTCCTCTGTATCAGGAGAAAGGCACGCTCAAGTCTTTCTCCGATCGGTCTCAGCAGATCTGCGCCACCATCTTAGCCGCCTTGTCCCAGTACCTCCGCCAAAATGGCAACCACGTGGGCCTCGAGGCGGCGCACCGCTCCGACAAGGCGTCAACGACCGCCATGGGCCTGCTCCGGTACCCGTCCCGTGCACCCAGCGCCCCGGAGGCTGGCCACATCGCGCACACGGACGTGGGCAGCCTGACGCTGCTCTTCGCCACACGAAGCGGCTTGCAGGTCGAGGACTCCCACTCGGGTCCGGGCGCCTCTTCCTGGCTGCACGTTGTGCCGCGCCCGGGCACCGCCGTGGTCAACGTCGGCGACGCGCTACGGTTCCTGGCCAACCGCACGTTCCGCTCGTGCCTCCATCGCGTGCTGCCCAACACAGAGCCGATCGATCGATACTCGATTGCCTATTTCCTGCGGCCGGGCACCGAGACCGCGTTTCGCGACGCGGGAGGGCGTGTATGGACGAGCTTGGAGTGGCATAATCGCAAGTTTGAGGCGTTCCAGAGCATGGACGCGGGGAAGATGCAGAGAATCACGTGCGGAATGGGAGAAGAGGTTGCGGAGCTGACACGAAGTGTGTAAGGTCCGCCGAGTGAATCACTCGTGTGGACTGGCCAGCCATATAAGCAATGACGCTTCATTTCGTTTTCATCTTGCGGACGCGTATTCGTATTGGAACACAAATGAGAATATGATTTAGGGAAGTGACGGAACCGAGTTAGTAGGACGATAGCGTTTCGTAAAGTTCGGGCTGGTAGTAGAGATTTCACGGAATCTTTTAATAAATTACTCACGATTTACTTATAGAACCAGATTAGATAAGTCATGGATAGTACTAGCGAGCTATTACAGAAAAAACATCAGGCACCTATATTACTAGCAACTAGACGGAATATGGAAGAGAGTAGCTATGCGGATAGCTTCGGCTGTGAAAAAAGAGGAGTTAGGTACTATATCTTTGAAGACTTTTACTAATAGTCTTCAACAAAAAGATGTTTTAACATACGTTCGCTGGCTATCCATGGGATAGAAATTACTATATTCCCCCTTCAAACTCAAAATTTTGTGCATCAGCCGTGATATATAATAATCCATCGGTGCCGGGCATTTTTCTAGATCGCGAATCCCCCTCCATCCGACGTGTTTGGGTCCGCCGCCGCCTCGAGGGTGCCGTTGGGTAGACGACGCACAGCCATGACCAAGCTATGGCCGGGCCGCGTCCACGTGACCGTGTGGCCTCGCGCACGCAGCCCCGCCGCCGTGGCATTATCGAACCGCCAATCGAGCTCAATGTAGTCGGGCCGGAGCTGGTCGTGGAAACGGGGGCGGGAAAGGGCGGCTGCGGCGCTCAACCCGCCATCGAGGACCCCCAGTGCTGCCTCGACCGTCGCGGTAATGATACGGGGGCCGCCAGCCGCGCCGAGGGCCAGCGCGAGCGTGCCATTGGCCTTGAACTCGGCGATCAGGGGTACGTTAGCAGATAGCGGGCGTTTGCCTGGCCGGATACAGTTTGCAGGCGCAGGCTGGGAGCCGTTGTCGGAAATGTTGGGAATCGAGAAGTCGTTCATAACGTTGTTGAGGATGATGCCGGTGGCCGGTACCATAACTTTAGAGCCGAAGTAATTGTTGACCGCAGTGGTCAGGGAGACGGCCATGCCCGTACCATCTATGGTGGTGATGTGAGACGTGCCAGCGCTAGTGTATTTACGTTCAACCGGGTCTTGAAGAATCTGAATCTGAATGGTTAGGACTTAACGCTCACCTGAGAGGGACCTCATAGTTATCCGGATTGTATGCTGAGATGTTAAGCGTGTGATCATCTGAGATTTGATGACGGATAAAAGTTGCGGTTTGGGGGTCTGTGATGTGACGTTCGTATTCAGGGACGTCAGGCCAAAACGCCGGATCACCCAGTTTAGAACGCTTTCCAAATATTTTAGCACATTCGGGGTATGGTATATGTTTTTCATATTCAGTGGCTCACCTGTCCATATGCAAACCGAAAGGCTTCATCCAGTCGGTGTGCGCTGAGATCACTCCAAGTTGCGGTGCCCGGTTCCAGATAACCCTCAATAATTTTGAGAGCACTGAGGGCGACAGAGCCACCAGAAGGAGCAGAGCCGGTGGTAAATTTGTAGTCTCGATAGGTCGCGGAGAGGGGTGTACGTACAATTGCAGTATAACTTTCAAAATCCCTTTCAGTCATGATTCCATTTTGCTTGCGCAATTCGGCCAGTGTGCTCTTGACCATGGATCCATGGTAGAATACCCCCGGTCCACCCCTCGCAATGGTGCGAAGGGTGCTCGCATATCGTTTGCGTGTCATTGTATCACCCAAGCCAAGTCGGGTGCCATTAGGAGCGAAATCAATTGCCCACGCCGGGTCTTTGACCAGAAAGTCGCCCCACATCGCCGTAACCGAGTCCATAGCGTGTACCAGGTCGTCTGTGACTGGAAACCCACGCTGCGCGACGCGTATTGCCGGCTCCACAAGCGTGTGCCAGGGAAGACTGCCATGGCGATGATGGAGGAGTTCAAGACCGCGTAGTTCGCCAGGAACGCCACTGTAATTACACATAAGCTTCCGTAGCAGGGCAATGATGTTTCGAGACGTTGTGGGGTGGACGTAGCAAGCCACGGACCTTGCGAGGCCGCCTTTGCGCGAGGCGATGACATTGTCATCGAACATGTCTTGGAAGGCAGCGGAAGGCGCTGCGTCGCGGAAATCAATGTAGTCAAAAGATCCGTTGCTGGAGCGTACAACCGTGAAGCCCCCACCGCCGATGCCGGAATGCCACATAGCTGGACGCGAGCAAAGGCATCAGCGAGGGGTCGAAGAATTGCCCAGGAGAAGTATGCTGGGGTAGATACCGACAACACCGACACACAGCGTGGTCCCAATAGCCTGTAAAGCATAAGCATGGCAAAAGCAAGTGGAGGGTTTGCGGAGATCAGACGGCATCAGCAGCGTTGCCGCTCCGACCGACTATGTCAATGCCAATACGGCTGCACGTAGCGCTCTCTGAGCTGACGCCGCCATGGCGTGGATCCTCTTCATTGTCTGGCAACTTGAAAAGAGGGAGGCCATCTAGATGCGAAGAAAATCGGTACACCGAGGCCATGAGCAAGATGCAGCTTGAAATACATAAGACGCCAAACAGTAAGGTGCTACGCTCAAGAAGAGCCATAGCGAAATGAGACAGGAGAAATGGCAGGGCAGCAGAGGGTGAAAAAGGAAGCAGTGGTTCGTGGGGCAGGGAATCCAGGCAAATGGTCAAAAGGCTGCGACACTGCCCCCATTCGTTTTTTTATACCAAATTTCGGGGAAATTCCGAATCTAAGGTATGAAAGGCAAGTACGATTTACAAACATTACTACGTAGTACTGTGCAATTCGCAAATACATCATACGATATTATTAGGGCGACGCTGCGGGCTGAAGAGATGATGTCTACTACAGTACCTTATCAGTTGAGCGCGGCAGTCAAGCAGCGAACCGTATTTATACAGGGGGATTCATTGGCTACAACAGTACTGTTGTACAGAATCAAATCCCGCAACAGTCCAATTCTGGCCCCCATCAACGGCGTACCCTATTCTAGACAGTGCTCCTCGGCCGCGCTCCCTAGGCAACGCTCCTAGGGCTGCAATCGCTAAGCTACATACGTTCTCTGAGTCACACTTGCAGTGCGATTGATTGAGGCAGCAGGGTTTTCAACGTAGCCTCGGCAACATAGCCAAGGGAGCGCAGCCTATAGTAGGGACCACAGTCTGGGAGCACGGTCTAGGGAGCGTAGCCTTGGAGTCTGATCTGCAGGCCTAGTAGTGCACTACAACATAATGATGTGCTCACCGAGCACAGCCTCTTGGGGATCTGCGGGCGACATCTTCGATTGGTAATGCCTACATCCAGGTCTGGCGATCTTGATCGAGTGTCGGTCACTACAGGGCGCATCTAAGAATCTTCAAGCAGGCTTGTCCGTCGTTGTACTATCCTTTCTCTCCTTTTCGTGCATCTAGCCTCTTTGGCGACAAGGATCATGCTCAGCTTAGCTACCTCGGATGTGAGCAGTCATTCCGGGGCCGACGATGTTCCACCGGGATATCTGGTTCAGAACCTTCGGGAACGGTACATTAGGAGGGCAGTTCTGGAGCAATATGTGCGCTCACGACCGTCCGAATTTGGCGAGAACCCCAAATTTCAGGTATGCCAGATGTATTGAGTGTTCCTTTGTGGAACCAGATGGAAAGAGAGTCCGGTTGGTTTGGCCCCAATAATGCGGCCTGCTGATTCGTGTTTGGACTGACAGACTCTCCGTGACCATCATCAAATCATAATCCAACGGCTTCTTAAAAAGGCCCGTTCCTCAGTTCCTGTCGACGTTCTCTACATGAGCCCAGCCTGAAGGAGCCAAAGCTGATGAACTTCTTACAGGATGAGATCACGCACCTCCAGAGAGCAAGCTATCCAGGCTATTTCAACCAAGGCTGGGCGGACTAGCGTCTTCAAAACCCGAGGTTCAAAATTTTCTTTCGGGAGTGTTCGATGTTCTTTCCTTACTGCACAATTGTCTATTGCCTTTCCTGATGTTGCGTCTGGTTGCTCGAGCCCCTGCGTTTGAAGGGACATGAAAACAGACAAGATTACACAGATGTATTTCAGTCACGCCATCTATTCTAATTTTATGTTGCGCTTTAGGTCATTCTGCAGCAATGGAACAGGCTATGAAACATGAGGGAGAAAGTAGGCAATAAGTAAGGCGTTTGAAACTTGAGACATCGATGCAAGGCGAACTATCTATGTGACAAATCGGTGAGCGTTCGAGAGACGCACAGGGGCATTCTAAGGCCTGCCAAAGTAATTGAAAATAAATTGAACCAGCCTCTTATAGCCATTGAGCAAAGCCTCTGACGGTCCGGATACCTGTAAATGCCAAGGTCAGACACTTGGGATCCATAGATATGAGAAAGGTTCAGAGACGCCCACGTACCGTGTTTTTGAGCCCTCTTCGAAACCCTGCTGCTCTGGCCTCAAACATCAGGAATTGCATCTCTTCCGGGATGTCGCTATCGCCTTGTTGATATATGTCCAGCTTGAGCCCTATGGCGGAGCCCAAAGACTTCCCACCCGATCTGGTCTGGTACCCAAGGCATCGAAGAGCTGACCAGTAGAGAAGAGAAAACGCAATAAGACCCCCGAGAGCTATGGGCCAGTACCAGCGCGGAATTTTACCCGGCTCATTAGTTCGAGCAGTCAAGACTATTGTAAACAGGTTGGAAACCACGAAGATGAGCACAAATAAATAACGGAGCCCCTTGATCTTTAGGTAAAGGAAGTCCCAACTAGGATAGGTTTTTCGCATGCACTTTCGAAGCCGTAAGATACCGACTCCCAGAAAGACTGCAATTCAGTCAGCCCTTACAAGGTCGATGTCAGGAGCGAAACAAAGGTGTGACTGACCCATGATGAGCTGGTAACCGTAGAGGTAAATCCCGGAAACAAATTGCGCGAATCTAGCTTTGGGCTGAATGAAAGAAGAGCGATGGTTGTGAAGATCCAGTGGAGGAAAAGCGCGCCACCTGGACTGTCGAATTGCTTGTCTTGATGGCCAAAGAAACCATAGAAAGGGATTATCCTCTGCCACGCGATGGCTTGTTTCACTACCATCAATACAGTTTAGTCTTGAGCACCGAAGGCAAAATTTGGATAGAGGCTTCTTACCTCTGGCTAAGGTATAGGTTTGGAAAATAAGGTTCGAGAAAATAGAGAGATTCACTATGCTGTTAACCCCAGTCGAGCTTCCAAAGACCTAATTTGGGTCAGCTCAGCACAGACTGAGTGAAGATTCAGAATACACACCCTTTCAGCAAATAGAACTGCAGCATGCTGTTGACCCTCTTCACTCGTAAGTGAAGTATAATCCAATACCATGAACTGGGCGTTGTAAGCGTCGGGGACTGCAAAAAAGAGAGGACAATGATCTCACATAGGCGAGATTGATGAGTAAATAGAATACAGTAATTGCTGCAATGGAAATAATCCCCGCTTGTCTTAATGTTCGGCCAGTTTTAAGAATCTCTCCAGCTATCTGTTGGTTATTAGTAAGGACCGAGACTGGAATGCCCTTCATCTTGTCGGACATACGCAGTTGACATTGATAAAGCCCTGATAGCTAGAAATTATGGGTATCATGGCCGAAAAAAGATTGGCAGTGTTGTAGCCTGGCTGTTCTTTATTGAAATCAGCCACGCTTGGAATATGTCCGTGAGAGGCAGCCAAGCCAGCTACGAAGAGAACGAAGAAGGTTACGACCTTCATCATTGCGAAAGGGCCATTGAAAACGAAACAGATGGGTGCCACGAAGTATAAAAGAAGGCAGACAACTGTACAGACTGCGACAGCGACTCCTTTGATGGCGCCGTCACTAAGCATTGATGCCTTTGTTGCTGGATTCGCTAGCAAGAGAATACCGATCGCCAGGCTCCTGCAGTTGCTTTCGTTCGTACCAAATATAATGCGATGCAAGGCAAATAGCACGACTGCCAGTAGCTCAGGTTTGTTAAAGACGACATCTAACTAGCAGCGCACTCAGCATTAAAAGTAAATTGGGAAAGGTCGGGATTTTGACTTACATATATCATCGGGCCACCATTGTACGGAAGCGCAGTTCCATATTCCAGAAAAACAATCATACTAAAGGTAGAGATCAATCATCCGACGCATGAAAGCAGGATCTGGCGTCGTACCATATGGCTGTGTAAACTCCACCAGCAGCCCATAGAACTAGACAAATGGCTTTACTTCGTGTTAAAGCAAGCACGTACCCTGGACTTATGAAAATGCCAGACCCAATGACTAAATTGATCACAAGCGAGATGGCTTGGAGGAGACCAAGATTTCGTTTGGGAACGTTTCGGGCTTCGGACCAGTCCGATGGAATCTCCTCACTCGGTCCGTCCTTATCTGCCTGGCTGTGTAAATGATCGGGGTGTTCCTCACGGCTAGTAGTAGAGTAACGAGCCCGACGCAGGCAGGATACTGTCGCGTCGGGGGCTGTCTGATCCTGGCTACTGTGTTGCCCACCCATAGTGTTCGCATTTTGAGGGACCTGGCTTCTGAGGCAGGGACTCCAAGATCTATTAACCTGCATTGCAGCAGCTTTCCGCGCGATAAATGGGTGTAGCTTCCGGTCTTCTGAACAAGGCTGAGGTTGTCCCTGAAAAACAAGATGTATGGGAAAGTATCGGACTATATACCGTGGTTCCAGGAAGGCTAAACTCCGAGAGTTGAACGCAGGGTGGAAAGTTCTTTGAAAATTCCTTTATAGAACGTTGGTTAAGAAATCTGAAGGGACACAGCCATACAAGGTAAGATACGCATCCTTCAATGGAGCTTTGACTAAATTAGCTCAGCCAAGCAGATTGCCTTGAATTGCCTGAAAATCTTTGACGAGTGGCCACGAAGATCATTTCCCAAATTGTGTAAACTACTGCCCAATCGTGGCACAGCAGTAGGCTGAAGGGCAGTCCAGCAGTCGAAATTTTCGCTACAAGGCCGAAAATTTAAGCGAAATGCTGACAGGACGATCAGGCTCAGCAGATCAGGCACAGAATGACGTAAGCGTTCCTGTTGACGCCAGCAACATGCTCTGGAGCGAGGCTTGGCCAAATCAGCCTCGATGGCAGAACAAGTGGCTCATAAAGAATCTATTCGAGAAGTGTTTTTTACAAGTATTTCGATCTATTCTCCCCTTCAAGCTAAGTATCAGAAAGACCGTATCCTACGACCTGCACGGGATCCTCCTTCACTTTAAGTCTCTTGCTACTTTTTGAACAGACAATGTCAGCGACATGTCTCGAAGGTTGGGAGACTTATCCTTTGAATTTGGGGAACAAATCGAATGTTTCCTGTTTCTATGACCTTGCGACGTATAATCAGTGCATTCATGATGACTCGACGCGGATATTTGTTGAACACGAGATGGATGTCTCAATCAAGGTTGTCGAGTTCTCGCGTGAAGGTTGGATCTCCTCATCTGGCTCGTGAAGAATACTCCAATGATCAGAACTTGCAAAGATCTCTATACTGTCAACGCGCGATCAGATTGAATCGTTCTTACTGAAAGTGAGTGGAAGGCGCCTCAAATGTTGTTTCTGGGATGTTTTAACGCTAACCTTGGCTGGCCTCGGTAGAGCTCGGCTCCAAATCTGAGGATTATGTGCGTCCTGCTCGGATAATCGCAACGATCCGTAAGCCATAGTACTAAGCCAGAATCAGTTTGATCAGGCAGTTGGGCTCCTGGGACCAACTCACAATAGATGAAAAGAGCTTCCGAAAGATTCTCACTTGCTTCGAGATTTTTCCACCTTTCATTGAGATAGTCCAAGCTTTTGGGCAAAAAGCAGCCTTCGAAGATGAATCTTACGGCGGATTCCATTTCAGGCACGGAGATGCCCTCTCACATCGTGGTACGCTTCTAAGCAATCTTCCTCGGCCAGTCGGTGGTGTCGAATTTATCTCATGCCTGATCGCTTGCAGAACACGCTTATATTGTCAAGCATGTTGAGCAACACGGAAGGACCGAACTTTCTGAGAAGTGGTCTCTGCGGCAAATGGGAGTCTATTACCGCAGCACCTGTGAAGCTGGCGGAGAGACCCTCATAGTCTTGAACCCAGGGGCTTCCTTGCAACGCCGATTCAACCATCTCTCTAAGATACGTATAATACCTTCATACCTTGACTTGACAGGCACGATTTTCTCATCTGTGATGCAAAACTGGCGATCTTATATCAGTGACATCGAGTGTCGCTGTGTGCGGATGGTATTATGTGTCAGGCAATTTCTCGAAACTTGCTGAATTCTCCTAGGAAGCCAAAGCGCAATTGACATCAGTCAGCGAGAAAGGTGGTCCGAGCAGACATCATTCGGGCAGTCTTAATTTTCAAGACATCCAAGACCTTCAAGTCATTCGGGGGAAGTGTAGATCTTTGGCCCGAGCATTAAACATTGATCAGCAAGTCTTTACCTGGGGTCTGCAGCAACTCCCAACGGGCGAAGCCTCGAACCAAAACCCGGTGGGACGCAACACTTCATACCTTCGCTCATCTTTGCTAGAGATCGAAATGGAGCAAGAGCGAGTCACTAGCATTCTGAGTAGACTTGACGACAACATGGCTTTAGTAAGCCAACAAGATGTCCCTTTGGGATCAGACACGATTAACCATTAGCCACAGATCCGAACTATACTCGACTTTAGATGCTCCGCCAGTTTGCGAAACAATAGTCACCAAATGACTGAATTGGCCAGATATTCGCAAATGGAAACCAACCTAATCCGCCAGCTGACCAAAAAGGCTTCGCGGGATACCGACATAGTAAAGATTTTGGCCCTCCTAGGTCTTATCTATTTGCCAGCGGCATTCATCTCGGTATGCTGCATTCTGAAAGACATCTCTAAATAGAGCAAACTGACTTGGTGAATCGAAGTCAATGATGGGTATGGGATACATTCATCTTAGCCATACTGAATCCAAAGTACTGCTCAGTATCGATATAGAATTTTGGATATTCGTAGGCTTAAGTATCTTCCTTCTTTTTGTAACTTTGCTTTGTTATTGGTGGTGGATTCGACGAAATCAAAGGGCAGATGAAAGCCTAATGCAGAGTGATATTGAAATGTGATAGTTTGCCAGCAGCATGAAGCACATTCATCAATTTCGCTCGAAGCCTAGTACAGGTCCTATGCTATGCTTTACAGCATTAAAGCTTGCCTGATCTTGTGTCCAATGGTATTTGAATCGTCGATACGCCTTTGTGAAGGACTGCATGTCTGCATCGCACTCAAAAACTAGTTTGAGGGAATCAAGCTCACAGCTGTTTGACTGCTCTTCCCATTCCAGTGCCTTTTTATCAAGCGGAATTCCTGGTGAATGCTCGTCTCGGTTCTTCTCCAATAGAAACCCCATGATCCTGGGTCGAATGCTCCTGTCAACTGGTTCAAGAAGAGCGACAGCCGTAGATGAATCTTCATTTGTGGTGATTGAAGACAGTCGAACATTATCGCTCAGGCTCAATATAAGGATTGATACACTCCGGAAGAGTACTAAACGTCGCCGCTGGGGGCCATAGTGAAGAAAGAGCGGGTTCGATACCCTCGATGATACATTTTTGGAGGGCTCCATCTCATGAGTAACGTTCTCCGTCCAAAGTTGCAAAAATTTGACAGACTCAACTCCATACTGGTCGTCATGACCAGGGTTTGGGCGGAAAAGCCGTTGGTGAAACTTTCCCCGTTGCTTAGAAAAGCTAAGGATAGCTGATTGGAGGTGAACGTTATGAGCGACTTTGTTGCCTAGTAGTGCCTCTTGAAGAAGAAGAGTATCATTTAAATTTCGTGACCAAAACTTCTCGTTGTGAACATCCCTCGCCACATGAGGTCCACCGACTGAATGCAAATAAAGCGAAGATTCACAATAGTGGTGCCGCTCATTGATAGGGAGGGCGTACTGTAGAACAACTGTAAGCTGTGACCGAGAGCCGATTTTTCTCGCTTTCCACCTGCCATGTTTCGATATTTGCATCCAGAGGTTGTCAGTCCGCTCCGTGAATAGAAAAGGCCCTTGTTCCCAGTATCCCCGAATGTTGTACCAAGGTTCTTGCATGCGTTTGGTTGCGAAGTTACCAACCAGGGTTTCATCACTCTCACACGCTAGCTCCGTAGCATAGGAGCTTGTTTGGTCGTGTTCTGGCTGTACGCGATTTTCAAGTATGTTTGAGAGCTCTCCGCATACCTCTCGTGAATTTGCTCTGTGTAGGACTTCTGGCTGGAGCATTTTTCCGATCAAGCTAACGATGGCACTCATAAAGGCCCGCGTGACATCATCTGCCGGTATTTCAAGAAGGCTTACCATCCACTCTGTTATTGTGCTCTTTATCCGGTGGCTTGTGCCATCACCACGCTCGAAGAATCTATCGTCGGTGGAGTTTTCATTCTGGGGTTTAGTAACTCTGGCTTGGTCCAGTGCCTGGACTCCTGGGTGGCCAAACACTATAAAAGCACAAAGTTCGAGCAATATGCAGCCTAAAGACCAAATATCATATCTCCGATTCTGCTCCGACGACAGACTATCAGCTTCTGGCGGGGCGTAACTTTCCGTCCCCCCGAAGCCTCTAACTTTAGAGGAGGTAGCTCCATCGAGCTTCTTGAAACATGCTTGGCCAAAGTCTGCGATAATGAATTTCCGGGGCTCTTCAATCAGGACATTTGTAGGCTTCAGGTCCAGATGATATCCGTATAGGACGTCATCGTGCGTAGGGTTTTGAATCTCGTAATCGAGAACCTTGTGGAGCGCACGGGCAATATTAAGAGCTTGCATCCAAAATGGGTGCCACACGACGCCCCCAAGTAAGGTCTCTGAGGCTTGGAATGATGGATTGCGCAACAAGGAGTCCAGATTGGTCTTTGCCAGTGGAAAAATAATATTGCCTTTCCTGCCGTGTTTGTAGGCTTTGATGATACGCACAAGGTGAGGATCCTCTATCCGCTTGATGAGATTCAAATTCCTGATTTCGTAGTTCAACAAGCGGGGGTCCTCATCCCGTAGTTCCTTCCTGGCGTATTTCCAAACACTCCCGTGTGGCTAAGTGGGGTCGTATTTAGCCATCATCCTGTTCCAAGCCGAGATTACAGATTCTTACCGAGATTGCATCATATTCTTCCAGGATTTTGAAGGCATACGTATGGCCGTATGCGCCTTCCGACACGACCGTTCCATCTGGTTCAACATGACCAATCCGTCTCTGCTCGACAAATGGTAGGACAACACTTTCAGAATAAAGAGAGAATATTTCATGGCCAATGGTCGGTACCACGAAGTTGTACTTTTTCCAGCGAAATCTGTCACCAAAAGTTTTAGACCAAAAGGGTTTGATCTCACGGAGCTTGGGCCAAAATGTCTGCTGGGTGTAGTCTGAGGTGAATTTTTCAAGATCCTCTTCTATCTCCGGATCGCCGGAATCCCTTTGCAGGAAACCAATAATGAGAGCTGGGGAGCCTATGCAGAGGAGTATGGCGAGGATCAAAATATAGGTTCGTTTGGCAGAACGACTTCCATTTGGGTTGCCAACAATCCTGCTTGCAAGCTTGTGATAAGCGGGAGCTCGAGGACTAATAATGTTGCGGATTATAAAGCATTGGTGACAGGAGCATTGAAGCAGCTGTAAAACTTGATCATACGAGAAAAGGCTGCGTATCCGGCTTTTCGGAAAGAATTTCTGGTTGTCTGGGATATTGGAGTCATCAGGTGACGACAGAGTGTCCAGCTCCATGCGAAGTGTTGAGCAACACAAGCCATTCCAAGTTTCCATAAGGAAAGCCCAATAGATGCAAAAGATTGCTTTTATCAATTCAGCGCATACAATAATTTATTGGATCACCGTTGCTTTCCACATCGGAATTACGAACGTACCAAGTTCGTGTTGGTGTAATGACCTACCTGGTAGGTAAGATGTTTAATTAATGAGCCAACACTACTGGTCTAGGTAGCCAGGTAGAAGCCTCCAGCGCCGACAACAGCTCTAGATACTGTTGAACGATCTCAGGGGTATAATGGATGATTTAGCTATCATTGACTATTCTAGATGTCTGAAAAGGTGTCTAGGAACAAGACAACGAGACAACAAGACTTTGTAGACGTGGCCATTCGCTTAAAGTCTTGGCAGAAGGGCTTATTTCTAACACTCCCCTTAAGCCATTTAGCGTATTCAGGACTCATGCGAAACCTTGGCATCAAACACAGAAATTTCCCCCCCTATTTTATATGAAACTATATAATAATTAGATATTAATTAATCGTAGGTAGAGACTAGACGATAGTATATAATATAACAGGGAAGACTAAGTACTTTAAGGTTATATATAACTCTAATTATAATAGAATAGGATATTATTAACAGATAATATAATAATAGCTAATTATTATATAGGTTTAGATATAGAAAAGGGGGGGGGAAATATTTATTTTTAGTGCCAAGGTTTCGTATAAGTCTTGAATACGCTAAATTACTACTACGGCCTCGCCGTTACTATTTACCTCTACCGCGGAGATTTATAGGCTAAGTCTAGCCGTTTTCTCTATCCCTTTCTATTTATTTATTATAGCTATAACTATTATAATTTATAGCTATAACTATTATAAGCTATTACTACTTATTTTTTTTATTTATAGCTATAATAATTATAAGCTATTACTACTACTATAACTATAAATATTATAAGTTATTACTACTACTATAACTATAACTATTATAAGCTATTACTACTACTATTTATTATCGCTTTTTTATTTAATTATAGCTATAGTCTTTATAAACTATTATTACCTTTATAGCTAAAACTATTATAAGCTATTACTACTACCTCTTTTATTTTATAATTATAATTATTATAACTTATACTTCCTTTTATTCCTTTATTTAATAATAGTAGCTATTATAGCTATTACTTCCCTTTTTAAGACTCCCTTAAAACGTCTAACTATTACTATTATACCTTAATACCTCTATCCTATTATTATAGTAAACTTATTTTTATATCTACTAACTAGGAGCCTAGCCCTTATATCTCTTTTAATAGATATCCTCTATATATCTTAGTTTCTTATATCTAGTATACTACTTTATTAGCCTATCTAGTTTAGTCTATTTACTAAAGCGCCTTATATATATAGACTAACCGCGAGGAATTGAATTTGGAATCGAATTTATAAAGTTATGTAACGCTAAACCTATACAGGGTATAAGCTAGCCGTAAGTAGTTTAGTAATTCAAGTCAATACTAAAAATAACCCCTAAGTACCGAAAAAACGGTTAGTCTATATATATACTAAGCTCTTATTATCCTTAGGGGTAGAGTAGATATTTATAGTATAATAGTATTCTTCTAGTAGTATATCTTTTATCTTTTCTACTAGGCTATTAATAGATAGAGGAGTATATATTTATTACCTATTATTTTAACTTTTATAGCATTAATTTACTCCTCTAATACCTTGATATATATTAGGAATACTCGGATATCTTTAAAAATATTAGTTAAAAGGATATAGTATTCCCTTATTAGCCTTATAAACTATATATCCCCTTTAGAAGTAAGTAGTAATATTAACTGACTAACTATTAGATAGCTATTCTTAAATTCCTCTTTAATTAATCTTTCCTTAACTAGGGGACTAATAGTAGGAGTTATAAAGTTAGCCGCTTCCTAGGCTTTCTCCTCCTATTCTAATAACTTTTAATCCTCCTTTTTCTAAGTATATTACTATAGCTTCTCTTTATATATATATACCTTAATATTAATAATTTAATCTAGGAAGTTATCCTTCTTTAAGACTATAATATAAGAAAGATATATTATTATTATTATTTTCTAAATAGCTCTAATATAGCTATTTATAGATATAATTCTTTATAATAATTAAGTAGTATTAGCTAGGCTTATAACCTATTAAATAATCTTAGGGGTATAATAGATAATTTAACTATTATTAACTATTCTAGATATTTAAAAAGGTATCTAGAAATAAGATAATAAGATAATTAGACTTTATAGATATAGCTATTTACCTAATATCTTAGTAGAAGGGCTTATTTCTAATAGATACTACCTTATTACTAGCCTTATTAGATAGGAGGTAAATATTAGTAAAAAAAAGACGAATAGAATCTATCTAAGAAGGTAAGATAGATATACTATAATATCTAAAGGGTTAATTATTAGCGCCTTAGTACTTTCCTTGTAGTATTCTTACTAAAAGAATCCCTATTAGGCTAATAGAAAACCCCCTTTAATACCTAATAAAGAGAAATTAAAGGTATATTATAATATCTACTTAGAATAACTACATCGAGTCGGTACTTTAAACTCGAGTTAGGTACCCGACTCGAGTCTTAGCGATTCGATACTAAAATCTAGTACCGAGTACCTCGAGTTAGTACCTAGGTAGGTACTAAGTATTAGTACTAAAGTATTAACTCGAATTACTAAGATATTTTATCTAGTAATATTTTCTATTTTTAGTAGTATTTCTTACTATTATATATAGTATATATTACTACATTACTAAGTATTACTATATTACTAAGTATTACTATTATTATTACCTAGGTAATTCTTAATAGTAGATAAAATAATTAGAAAAGTAATAACTACTTATATAGAAATAATAGCTATAATATTATAAGTATTTTCTATTTATAGTAGTATTTACTATTATATCTATAATATACTATTATATTATTAAGTATTATTATTATTATTACCTAGCCTAATCTAGGTAATTCTTTAAGGTAATATAAAAAGGTAATATATATCCCTAGGGAACTGAAAGGGGTATTAAAATTCTATTTAGTATAGGGGTAATTCTAGAAAAAGATTAGTATCCCTTACTATTTTATTAGAGGCTTAGTATCTTAGCGATATCTTAGCGATTTAAGTCGGGTAGAAAAGGGGATTAGTTAACTAATACTAGATATACTATTCTAAAAGTAAACTCGTATACCTAGAAATAATAATAATTAATATTAATAAGACTCTAAATCTATATATATATACTACTACGAATAATCTAAATAAATATAATAGGTAATACTACTAGCTAAGGCCTTATTATATAACTATAATAGGGATACTAAGTAATTTCCTCCTTATTAGCTCTAGAGAATATATACGTAGCGCCCTTATAAAGTAGTATACTATCTCTATCTTACTATCTATAATTATATACTAGGAAGGATTTCCTAACTACTACCCTAAGTAGTAGGATTAAATATCCTATTATTAATAGCCTCTTATAAAGGTTATATAATAGGGATATCTTAATAATATATTATAATAAAACTAACCCCTAATAAAATTTATTAACTTAATAATATACTAAGATATCTATTAACTTAAAAAGACTCTTAGATAAGACCTAGTAAGAAAAGTAATTCTTTAGATATTATTCTAGCTATATTAATTTATATACTTAATCTTTTTCTTAAGCTCCTAGTTTTATAACTTACTTCTAGCTATTCTGTTATAAATATATATCTACTCTATTAAATATTAAGTTAATATATATTAATCTTTACTAACTAGACCCTTTATAATCCTAGTAAATAGGAAGTAATAACTTAGCTACCCTTATAAAATACTCCTAATAGATATATATCTACTTTATTAAATATTTAGTTATCTTATACTATTTATTAGCTTTTAAATTAATATCCCTTCCTTAATATATCTCTCTTAATTACTTATACTTAGAGATTCTTAATATTATTTATCTAAGATTACTTAGAGGACTTTACTATTTAATTATATTCTTATCTTAGCCTACTTAAGCTATTAGGTATATTTTATATACTAGTTATACTAGCTTAATTACTTATTAAGATAGTAAGCTAGGTAGTATAATTATACTTTAACCTTCTTAGCCTTTTATAACTTTAATTTATTTAAGCTTTCTCTACCTTTTTCTTTATATCCTTAATAGATCTTCTCTACTATTTATTAAGAATATCTATTAATATTATTATAACTATTCTAATATAACCTTTTATACTTTATAAGGGCCTTTATACCTTTTTTATTAAATTTATTTAAAGTCCTCTTTATTTTATATTCTTATTAAGTCTTACTTTTATTTACCTTATATAAGGTCTTTAGAGTAGCTAATAAAATCCTAGGATAAATATATTATTAAAATTAATTTACTTTTATATTTTTTAAAGATTAAGACTTTTATCTTATTATTAAAGGGATATACTTATAAGGTCTTTTTATTATATTATTAGGATATTATTAAGATATTATATTCTATAATTATTAATTAATTATAATAGAGATTATAATTATTATAACTTTATATAATTCCTTATAACTAATATAACCTTATAAGCTTTAAGGCCTTTTATTAAGATATAATTAATAGATTTATTATAATTTTTATATTTACATTTATTACTCTAGTAGTAATACTAGGAGTTAAACTCTAATTAGTAAGTATAACCTTAAAGATTCCCTCTTTCTTTCCTCCTTTTTTTCTTCTTTCCTTAACTACTATTATATTATTTAGAATTAGTAGGTATCCCCTTATTTTATATATACTTATATATTATTAATACTCTTATAATTAATATTATTAATTATATACTTCGTATAGATATAAACTTTATAAGTAACCTTCTTTATATAATTTTAAAAAGTTTCCCTTCTTTATACTTACCTTTAAGGAATCTTCTCTACTATTAATTAGGTTAATAATAAGAAGTTCTTTAATTATATTAATTATAAATACCCTACCTAGCTAGCTAGCTATTTAAGTATATAGATTTAATTAAATCTAAACTATTACCTCCTTTTAAAGCCTATAAACTAGCTATATTTTAAGAGGAGTTAAGCTAAGTTATTTAAGTATATAATTTTATATAATTTTTATTATTTCTATTAAATTCTTCTATTAGCTAGCTAGTAGGAAGAAGGCTCCCTTATACTTCTAGTACTTAAAGGTAGTAGTAGGGGGCTATATTAAGGCTTATACTAATTATATAATTAATCCTTATAATAATAGTTATAAGAATTACTTATAATAGTATCCTATATTATAGTAAGTATAGTTTCCGTTATTTTCTTAGTAAAAACTATTAAATTTCTAACTAGGGGATAGCCTTAATATAATCTATCTAATATCGCGTTTTATAATAAAGATATATATTATATAACCTATAGTTATACCTAGATCTTAGTACCCTTTATTATTAATATTAATCCTAAATAGAATTAATAGAAAGCTCTCTAAGCGCCTTCCTTTTTATTTTTTCCTTAACTAGTCCTTCCCCTATATTTATATACTTAATAGTACTATACTTTTATTCCTAGTAAGATAATAACTTTATAATCTAATTTTATAGTGTAATTCATATATTTATTTAATACGCTAAATTATTAAGGTTTCCTAATACTTATATATTATTCTAAGTAGGTAAATAGTTTAGTAACTAGTTATTTATAAAAAGTCTTATAAGAGTTATATTATTATAACTTACCTTACAGCTAATCTATTAAATAGTAGGCTATCTTATTATCTTATAATAATTATATACTATTATATCTAGTAGGTAGTACTAGAGTACCTTCTAGTTCTTATTATATAACCTAAGTATCTTATAATAGTAATATAATTAGTTAGCCTAATTAACTCTACTTATAAAGTAATTATATATATTAATAAATAGAGGGATTAATAGCTCTTTTATAATATTATTACTAAAGACTAGCCGACTTATATATATATTTATACTAGTTTCTACTAGCTAATAGCGGCGCTAAATAATAGTCTCTATCCTAGTATAAATAGTAGTTATAAATAATATAATAATTTAGTCTTTCTATATAAATTCTATAACTCTACTATTATCTAATAAGGAATTATATAGCTAACCCTATAGTATTTATATATTATACGTTATTTTTAACTTAGTAAGGAGTAGATCTAGGTTATAGTTCTTCTCTTTTAATAGAACCTCCCTTTACTTCTTAGTACCGGCCTTTTCTTTATTATTTTCTCGCTGCGTCTTAGTAGTTCTAATAGTACTAGCCCCCTTAAATCCCTTATTAGCTAGTTAACTAAGTAGATAGGTATTAGGATATCTTAATATATCTAGCTAGTATAATACGGCCTACTAGTAATATCCTAGTAGTATTAGTTCGGCTTCTTATTATCCCGACGGATATCCTTTTATCTAGATATCTAAGAGGCTAGGTAGCTTCCTTAAGGGGTATTTAGATAGTCCTCCCTCTACCTCCTTATAAGGTAGAGATTAGTTCTTTTATAACTATAAAGTTACTAGAGTATTAAGTCTACCTTTATAATACTACCTACTTACTAGTAGTTTATACTATCTATTTTAGCCCTTAGGAACTAGCCTCCTAGTCTAGTTCTTAATAGTTCTAATCTCTCTACCTTTAAAGGGGGATAATCTAGATTATAATAGTATAATAACGCGAAGATATCTAATACTAAGTAAGATAAAAATATATTAAAAGTCTATTATAATAAAATTAAGATAATATTAGAATCTAATATAAGAGATATTAAAGTAATAAATAATATACTTAATAATGGGATTTTTAATAAAACCCTTACTAGTATAATTACGCTTAATAAACTTATTACTACTATTAAAGTTAAAGAAGAGTAGTTAATAAAGGAAAGAAAGCTTTAAGGTATTTAAGAAAGGGTAGCCTAATTATAAGTAGAAGTAGATACGGCTATACTAAATCTATATTAAATTACTAGTAGATTACTAGGAGGGATATAATAAGGGTTAAGGTTAGGCCTAATAAAGGACTACCGTCTAAATTAGGGTACTAATATATAAGGTATATTAGACCCTAGGGTAGGATCTATCTTTAATAGTTTTACCCTAAGTTAGTCTACTAGAGGCTAGTTAGAAGAACCTAGTAATTAATACCCTAGGAGCTACTTAAAGCCTAAGGACTTACCCTTTTATAAGGGGAAGAATATATATAAGTATAAAAAATAGTATTATATTATAAATATTATATTTTAATTAATACCTAATAATTCCTAATTAAGTTTATAAAGGTTACTTAAGCTATATAATTCTTAGAAGGTAAACCTACTAAGTTATAAGATTATTATAAAAAGTTATTATTAAAGAGAGTAGTTACCTAGGAGTACTTTACTTAGTACTTATTAAACCTTATTAAGGACCTAGGCAACCGCTAGCTTTATAATATATAATTATACTTAGATATATAATAGAAACCTAACTAGTTAGTATAAAGCTTTAATATATATCTAAGTAGGATTAAATTATAAATCCCTCCTTTTTTAGAGGAATATTAGTGGATTAACTTCTTTATAAAGTTACGCCTAGACCTTTAAAAGGCCCTTATAAACTATTAAGACCTCCTTATAACTAAAGAAAGCCTAATTACCCTTACTACTTAGTTAGAGAATAACTAGTAGTATTATACTAGAATAATAGCGGGTAATAGTTATATTACTAAAAAAGGGGATTATTCTAATAGATAGAATAAAGGTTAAAAGAGGGAAGGAAGTTAAGATAAAGGTATTAAACCTTTTATAAAAGTAGGAAGTATTTAACCCGCTAGTAGTTATAATAAGTTACTAGATATTAAAGAAGAGCTAATATTTTTAATTATAAAAAGAAGGGGTACTATAATAAAGACTATTATAGGCCTAGGATACCTAGGAACTTAAATATAACACCTATTAATACTATTAGAAAAGGGATTATTAAACTAAAAAAAGGAAGCGCGCCTCTATTAAGACCTTAATACTAGGGCGCTTACTTACTAAAAGGAGTTTATTATTAATTTATAATATTAATATTAATAGTTCTATTAATATATAAGGTATATAGGACTATATAGACTTCCTAATAAATATAGGAGCGGAGATTAATATTATCTCCTAAAGCTTCGCTAAGTAATATAACCTAAAACCCCTAGAGGGCTATTAGCTACTAATCCTAAATAGATAAATAGTTAGTTAGTCTATTACTACGGCGTATACTAGGTAGAGTACTATCTTATTAATAGCTAGGGGTAGCTAGGTTAATATACTAGTATATTCTATATAATTAAGAAGAAGGGGTTACTAATTATTCTTAGTATACCTACCTTATTAGAAGCTAGGGTATAAGTAGATCTAGGGAGTTAAAAGTAGTAATTTCTACTAGACTCTACTAGCGTATTTATCTTAAAGCTATAAATATTTATAGATACCCTTAAAAGTAAATTAATAATTTATATTATTATCTATATTAGATTATCCTAGGTAGAAACCTAGAGCTCTAATAATAAAGTACTAGAGCTACTTAAAAGTCTTTATAACTTTTTAAATATCTTTTTAAATAAAGAGGTAGGATAACTACCCCTATTTAAGTTTAGGGACTACGCTATTAATATAAATAGTTATAAGCCTCCCTATAAGCCTATCTATAATTTATTATAAAAGGAGTTAGAAACTCTATATATCTACCTAGATAATACTAAGTTAAAGGGTTAGATATAAGAGTCTATTAATTTTATAAGGGCTCCTATTTTATTTATATTAAAGAAGGATAGTAGCTTATAACTATATATTAACTATTATAAGTTAAATAAGGTAATAATAAAGAACTATTATCCTCTCCCTTTAATTAATAAAATACTTAATTACTTATAAGGTATAAAGATATTTACTAAGTTAGACCTTAAGGATACTTATTATAGGATTTATATTTATAAGGGTAATAAGTAGAAGATAGTATTTTATATACGGTATAACTATAAATGGAAATAGGATAATTTAGAATAGGCTCTACCGGCGGAGGAGGCGTGACCTACTACCTACTCCAACCTAGGAGAAGGAGAGGTAGGCCCTCGACTCCTTAGGCTACGACTGTTAGGACAAGGCGGCTATAACTACCAGGAAGAAATAGGGCTACACCTCAAGTACTAAAACCGAGGAATACTAGAGTACTAGGGTAATCGACGAGAACGTGAAGTACTAGGTACGGCGACGTTAGATCGACAGGTAGGAGAAGTATAAGGCAGGCCTTTAGGGCCAGCTAATATCCCCCGCTTAGTAAGGGGGCCTATTTAATAATCGGCTCGATTACTACTATATACTACGGAAAGTAGAAAGCTTAATAGCGACCCAGCTCTAAAGTGGAAAGATCGGCTTAAACTACTTCCTCTACCGTATATATATCCTAATAGTAGATAGCGGCGAATACTTATACGGGTAGAGGAAGCAAGATATAAAATATATTCTCTTTTTCTACCCTAAATTCAGGGAAGCCCGGCGGCGGCTTTTTACGGAGGCTGGTACGACCGATACTCGGAGGATACTAACCGAAGTAATAGGTATTAGAGTAGCGGCATAATAGATAGTAGAGACTAGAGTAATTATATCCTTCTCGCTAGCAGGGGAGTAACTAGCAAGGTCGAGGCTCCTACGGGGTATCGAGCAGGAAATCCCCGCAAGGAAAAAGAGGAAGAAGAAGAAGAAGAAGAAAAACGCGGGGGCTAAAGGGGTAATAACCGCCCTAAGACCAGCCGCGTGAATCTAACTATCTTACTTACTCTACCGGCCGTAAAGCGGTAGTTTAGACTATAACGTACTAATACGCAAGACTAGGAGTATATATAAGTTCCTACCGTGGTGTTAGGAGCCTAGCGGTACCACCGTAAGGCTAATAATTGGTGGAAGGGTACGGATAAGAGGGAGTTTTTAACTAATAACGGTTTCTCCAGCGGCTAACGAGTATATTCGGTGCTTAGGGGTAAAATTATAAGGAACACCCTTATAAGTAACGTAGTAGTAGCTTGAGTAGGCGTATAAATTAATTAATTAATACGGTATAACTATTTTAAATATATAATTATACTATTTAAGTTAATAAATACCCTAGTTATATTCTAAGCCTATATTAATAGAGCTTTAGCGGGCCTAATAGATATTACTTATATAATATACCTTAATAATATTTTAATTTATTTAGAAGATATCTTAAGTTATAAGTAATATATCTACTAGGTATTTAAGTAGTTATAAAAATTTTAACTTTATACTAATTAAAAGAAATATAAATTCTATACTAATTTAATAGAATTCCTTAGGTTTATTATAAGTATTAATAATATATTAATAGATAACTATAAGGTATTTACTATTTAAGACTAGCTAGTACTAATTATATATTAGGAAGTCTAAGTATTCTTAGGATTTATAAACTTGTACTAGCGTTTTATATACTACTATTTATAAATAGTATTCCCTTTAACTAGCCTTTTAAAAGGTAGTAAGGATAAGAAGAAGTTAAGACCCTTTATATAAGGCGCCGGTAAAGAGAAGGCGTTTTATAACTTATATTACGCCTATATAATTATACCTATTTTAATATATTTTAATCCTAATAAGAAAATTTAGATTAAAATAGATATATCTAATTTTATTATAACTACTATCTTATTCTAATAGGATAATAATAGGGCTTAGTATCTAATAGCTTTCTAGTCTTATAAATTAATACCTACTAAGACTAGGTATAAGATATATAATTAAGAGCTATTAATAATTATTAAAGTACTTATAAGCTATAATAATCTTAGGGGATTTATATAAGTAAAGTAGTTAAATAGTTATTAAGCTTAGTAGGCTATTTATTTAATTATATATAACTTTAATATTAAATATTAACCTAATAAGAAGAATCTTATAAATACTCTATTATATAGACCTAATTATAATAATATTAAGATATTATTTAACTAGCTCCTACCTACCTTATAAAATAAGCTAGTAAACCTAGGAAGTATTATCTCTAGTTAAAGGTAGCTAGAAGAAATAACTAAGTATATAAACTTATCTAGCTTAGGAGGGCTTAAGAAACCCTTAACTAAGCTTAAAAACTTAGATAGAAGGGGCGTAAAGCTACCTTCCTAATATTAAAGTAATATAATAGCGCTACTACTTAATCTTATTACTAGGGTTATTAGTTATAAATAATATATCTTATAAGTATTAGTAAGAGTAGTTACTAAACTTAAAACGGCTTATAAAGCTAGATTAAAATCCTTAAAAGAACTTATCCTCTTATTATAAAGTAATAATCTATTTATTACTAAATAGAAAGATAAGGTAAAGTATATAACTTCTAAGTAAAATACTATTAAATAGCCTTAGAAGGTTAATTTTATAAGATTATTAAGATTTAAAGGAGTACTTTATATACTAGATAATTTAATATTACGTAGGGAAATTATTATAAAGTATTATAATAATACCTTAATAGGTTATTTTAAGTTGTAGAAAACCTTAGAGTTACTTTAATATAAATATTATTAGAGTAGAATATTAATAGATACTAAGTTATATATCTAAACTTATAAAATATATTAAATAGTAAAAGCTCCTAGATATAAATCTTATAATAATATAATATCTTTATTATAACCTAACGGGCCTTAGGAAGAACTTTCTATAAATTTTATTATAAGCTTACTACCTAGTAAATATAAAAATTCTATATATAATTCTATTCTTATAATTATTAATAGGTATATAAAGATAGTCTAATACCTTTTAATTAAAAGTACTTATATTACTATTAAATTAGCTAAGATCTTATTTAAGAATATAGTATTGTAATATAATTTACTAATAAGTATTATATTAGATTAGGGATCCTTATTTATAAATACCTATTAGTTAAAAGTCTACTATTATATAAAGATAAAGAAATAATTAAGTACTACCTTCTATTTATAAATAGATAGGTAGATTAAACGCTAGAACTAGATATTAGAATATTACCTTAGGGTATTTTTAAATAAAGAATAAGATAATTAGGCTATATTACTCCTAATAGCTAAATTCGTGTATTATAATAGTATTTATATTATATTAAGTTATTTACTATTCTATATAATATATAGGTATAATCTATATGTAAAAGATAGAGTTAGAGATAACTTTCTAGAAGGAGGAGTACTTATAACTAAAGACCGCGTAGAAAACCTTTTAAAAGTAAGAGCTACGCTAATAGATTAATAATAGACTATTTAAGTATAAGTTATAAAGTTTTATAATAAACTTTATATCTTAAAGTCTTATATAATAGGAGAACTAATAATATTAATTATAAAGAACTTAAAGTAGAAAAGATTAAATTAAAAGCTATTATATAAGTATACTAGTCCCTTTAAGGTAGTAGATATAATTAAATATTAAGTATACTACTTAAGTCTCTTAATAGTATAAAGAATCTATCTTATATTTTATATTTCTTTATTAAAACTATATTAGAACTATCTTAATAAAGGTAAGTAACTATTTATACCTCCTTTAAAACTTATTAATAGTAAAGAATATTATAAGGTAGAATAAATCCTAGATAAAATAAAAAGTAAAGGTATTTAATACTACTTAATTAAATAACTTAATTATAAAATAAAATATAATTAATTGTTTATACTCCTATACTAGCTAAAGCTAATAAGGGTAGACTTTTTAGGAGGTACGCCTAGCGTACCTGTCGTTCGGGGAGAAACCTAGCTAAGGGATAAAAACTCCACCTACTATCTGCAGGCCATACTATTATTCGGCTCCTTCCCTCCCCCCCCTAATAGGCCTGCCATCGGGGCGGTATATCGAGGGGTCGGGTCTACCGTCTATAATACTAAGGTTTCGTTAACTATATATTCTCTTCTCTTTAGTTAGGGCGGAGCCCTTCCTCTCTATTAGTTCTCGCTAATATCTCTTTTACTAGTATAAACTAGTAGAGGGCGCCTGACCTAGTTAACTACCTCGCCGCTACCCTTATCCCTATCGGTAATAAGAGAATAGTACTATAGTCTTCTAACCTAGCCTCTAGTAATATCTGACTCCTACTAGTATAATAGTCGGGATAGAATAGCAGGATATATTTACCGGTCTACCTCGCCGCCCCGTATAGGTAGCTAGGACTTAGGATCCTAGGAACCTTCCTAATAAATAAGAAGTAGTTAAACCTAATCTTGTCCGTACGTAACTAGACTATTACAGAGCTCTCCGGCTTCTTTAGGCCCTTATAAAGGTCCTATCTCCCTCCTACTAGGTTACCCTTCTATACTAGGCTCGTATTTCCGCCCTCTAATCCCCGCTAGTAGTGGCGCTACCGGCCCTACTACCGGCCTTCCTACTAGGTTAGTATCCTTTTCTATAACGTCGGGCTATTAAGTACCCCGTTTAGCGACCGCTTCGCCTAAGACTCCTTCTTAGCTAACGGGGGTAGCGGAGGGCGTAGCCTCCTACCCCTTTTTAGTTATAACCGAGACTTGATCTTCGCGTTCCCTTTCAGGACTGTCTTATATATCCCTCGGAGGATCTTATTCCGTAGTAAGGCCTTGTTAAGGAAGTCTCTTACCGACGGGATTCCCGCCTCTACTTCGAGGACCGGAATTAGGGTGGCCTTATACGCCCCTAGTACTTTACGCAGTCCTTTATTCTAGATCGTCGTCAGGGTCTTTATATACTTCCCTACTGCCCCGGGGGTATTCTTAAGGCTATATTATATTAGCGCCGCGAACGTTATTATAGGCCTTACTACTACCGCGTATATAAGCCTACTAACCGGTAGAACCGCGCCTTATATTAAGCCGGCGACGTAGTAGAGCGCCTGAATCTAGTTATCTATCTTAGCTTATACCTTCTTTAGGTGTACGTTCTAATTTAGCTTACTATTAAGTATAAGTCTTAGGACCCTAATTAATATCTTTAGTTTAACTTTAATTCCTTCGAGCTTAATTATTACGTCTATCTTTATACCCTTTATTTTATAGGTTATATAAACGAGCTCGTACTTCTTTAGTATAAACGAGGCTTTATAGGTCTTCGCCTACCGCAGGTATACCTTATAAACTTTATCTAGAACCTCGTAGTTCCGTTTAGTACTCCTATTATAGGCTAGTAGATAGATATTATCTATAAATCCGCCGACTTAAATTAGTAGCTTTAGCTTTTTATACTCCTTAATTAGGGGAGTATTAAAAAATAGAAATAATATCGGAGAGATAGGTAAACCCTAGGGGATCCCTATCTCTACTAACTCCATCTAACTCGTCCTCCTACCGAGGGTAATCGAAGTCGCCCTCTCTATAAGGAAGCTTGCTATCTAGCGTACTATCCTCTCTAAGACCCTCTTTATCTTTATCGTATAGAGTAGCCTGGAGTAGGAGACGTGATCGAAGGCTCCGGCGATATCTAGGGAGAGGAGGCTTACTATATTCCTCTTCCCTATTCCTTATACCGTATAGACTATATTAGTAATTATTTCTAGCGCGGTTTCTACTAATCTTCCTTGCCTTATACCTATCTATTCCTCCGGAAGGAGGTTATTAGCCTCCGCGTAATCTCTAAGCCTAGCCGCTATTACTATCTTAAATATCTTTCCTAAGGTATCTAAGAGGGCGATCGGCCTATAGGACTTAGGGTCGGCGTAGTTCTCCTTCTATAGTTTCTTTAAGATTTCTATATTAGCCTCCTTAAATTTCCGGGGGTAGTATCTAATCTTGAAGTACCCCTAGAAGAGATAGTGGATCTCCTCCTCTAGTTTACTATATACGGCCCGTAGGAACCTATTTAGAATCCCATTTATCCCGGGAGCCTTATCCTACGACGGTCTCCTTATAGAGCTATAGACTTCCGCCTCTATTAGATCCCCTCCCCCTAGTATCGGGCTTAGGTATTCTACCTCGGTAATATCTTCTAAATCTGCCCCTAAAGGGGCTAGGAAATGGGTTTCCTGAAGGCGTTCAACCTTCTCCTCGAAGGTAGCCGCCAGCGTCCCGTCTTATCTACTTAGGGAGGGGAACTTAAGTAGGGCTCTTAGTGATATACTCTTATTCTTCCCCTACCGGGCTAGTACTTATACCCCCCGAGGATCTTCTAAGGCCTAGTATATAGCCGCCCGGAAGTAGAGGGTTTTCTCTCTTCGGATCGTAGCTACCTTCGCCCTTTCCGCTTCTCTTAGAGTCTCTCTCGTCTCCGTATTACGGTACCGGTAGTAGGCCTTTAGTTCCCGTTTAGCCCTTTACGTTATATCCCTATAAGCTGAGTTCTAAAAGGACCTTGCCTTACTAGACGACTTCGCCTACGGAATATATTCCTATATAATGGCCTGGAACCTATCTAGTATCTACCCTAGGTACTCGTCCGCCTCGCCGGCGGATCTAATCTAGGGGAGCCCTAGAGAAAGTCTAAGCTACTAGGCCCTATTCCTTATATTCGTGGCGACCTCCTTGTCTTTAAGTATCTTCTACGCCCTCCTCTAGACTAGGGTTTAGCTCTCCTAGCTCCATTTAAATTCCGTATATACCGGGAGGTAGTTAGATCTATACTAGAGGTCTGCCCTTAGGCCGCAGTTTCGGAGTACGTTAGTAGTACCCTCGGTAGTAAAGACTAGGTCGATTACCGACTTCAGACCTCTCCCCCGCTATATTACCGTACCCTCCGGTAGGGCGACTTCTATATTATATTTACTCGTTTCGCCTAGTAATATATCTGCTATAACGTAGTATATACTTCTCCCTTTATTATTCTACCGGGGATAGTAGAGATTAAAGTCCCTGAGGAGGATATATTCCCCTAGCCTCTTTAGGGCCTCCGCTATTAGAGGGATTATTATTAGGCCGTCCTTTAACTTATACGTCGTTAGAGAGGGGCTATAGATATTATATATCTAGATATCATCCGCTTATATTCCCTATTACCCTTTCCTAAGGCTGACTTTCAGCGAGTAGTAGTCGCCGCTTAAGAAGTCTACCTCCCAGCTCTCTTAAGGATAGATATATAAGGTTAGCATCCTGCTTATTCAGGTCCTTACCCTAGTTTCTACCCCTCCCTACAGGCGTCACCTTTTACTTTAGAGCTTAGGACTATTCGCCCGCAGGGGGGCTTTATACTTCCGGCGGAGGCGGACTATTAGCACCTAAGTTAATCCTTATTTACTTCTTAAGTATATCTCCTAAGCGGATCTAGGTATTATTACCGCTTTAGCTTGCTCTCTACTCCGCCGCAGGCCCTATTTAGGTAGATTATTCCCTCAGCTCAACGTACCGACACGCGTATACTATCCTCTTAGGCTGAATAGACGGTCTCCGTAGTAGCCGCTATTAAACACCACGCCTTATAGGGTTAGGACCCCTACTTCGCGTTACTATTAGAGGTCTCCCTTATTTAAGCCGTCCGTGTCTCGCAGGGACTACTAGTATTAAGCCCCTAACCAGGTAGTATAATACGGTATTTCCACCCTACTAACTAAGGTACGCTATACTAGGTTTCTGGCGTGCCTGTATTAAAACCTACTTTTTATTCCGCTCCCAGCCGGTGACTACGCGGGGGGGACTTGAACCCCTAGGAGGTATAAGAGTCGGTATTAACAAGTTCCCTATATCTAGTAGTCCACGTACCCTAAGGGTACCCTATCTAGTAGCTAGTAGTCTAGCGTATCTACTAGTTAAGACTAGCTTCGGCCTATATTAACGACGCGTAGTAGCTACTAGTCAGGTAGTTTTTATAAGCGATTTCCCTTATAGATATTAGGCGCGACCCAACGCGTCTCAGGCCTTAGACCTAGTCCTAGCCCTTTCCCTACTAGGGGGTGCCTATATAAGGAGATAGGAGGGTGCCTGTATCCGTCCTCCTAGCCGCTCTCAGCTGATAACTGCGTAAGGGGACTTGAACCCCTAAGAGGTAGAGGACGCGTCTTAACGATTCGTCTCCTATTAGCCCGTCTTAATAATATAGCCCTAGTATCTCTCTCTCCCTAATACGTGTATCTATCTTCTTAGGTTATATAGATAGTATCCCTTTATAAGCTTCCTATAAACTTACGGCTATCCGGCCGCCGGAGGCGACTGTCCGCTAGGGGTTAGAGCCTATTAAAGGGTTAAGGTCCCTAGGGCTATATATATACACTTTAGGCTGTATTTAACTGCGGTCGCTACTATTATATACTACGCCCTATAAGCCTTCTATAGAAAGCCTATTTCGCGTTACCTATAAAGGTCTCCCTTAATAACTAGTCGTAGCTAGTTCAGGCCGACCGTATCTTATAAGAGTAGATGTTTCTATATACCCTAGGGCCCTAGCCGTATATCTATTCCTAACTCTTACTAACTAAGCTCTTCTACGATAGTATAGGCGGCACTATATCTACCGCTACCTCTATCCCTAGTAGTAGCTTCGGGCCTTAGTACGAATAAGGTACGCTATCGCGTCTTTTCCCGTCCTCGCTATTCCGCCGCGCCGGGCGGTTTAATAGTCTTAGAATAGAGTCGAGCCTAAGGGTATCCTACCGCGTAGTTAGAATGATATTATATCTACTAGCCTAAGGCTAGCTTTAAGCCTAAATACGGGTCAGGTAAATACGTATCGGATAATTCCCTTATTATTACCACGTCGCGAAAAGACTCCTAGCTAACGCTAAAGGCTTAACGTAACGCGACGGCGGCGAGCCTCTAATAGATTTAAACTATTTACTACAGCTGTATCTAGTATAGGTCTGTAGTACTAATATAGTACTTACTAGACACCGCGAGGTATAAAATATAATTAATAGATATCTATTAAGTATATAAATATAAAAGACTTATAAAGGGAATATAATAATATATATATAATAAAAAAATATTAAAGGTAAAATATTAATATATAATTATTATAATAGAATTATTTAATTATTTAATTAAATTATATAAAATAAGTTAGAAGTTATATTTATATAATAGAGATTTTAATAAAGAGGTATATATAAAAAGAATTAATTAAGGGGAAAATCCTTATAATTTAAAAAAAGAATCTTTACTTAAAGGTATAATATTAAGGTTTTATAAGGGGAGTATATTAAGGCGAGCTAGGGCTTATAATTAATAAGTTAAAGGATAAGGTAGTATCCCTAATAGGGGTAGGCGGAGAGGGTAGAGTAGGTAAGGGAGTAGGAGTAATAGGGGTATAGGGAGTATAAGGGGCGTAAGGGGCGTAAGGGGCGCGAATCTTATAGGTAGAAGGGGTAGTATTAATAGAACTACTATTATAAGAAGGATAGCTAGGGCTAATAGGAGTAGGGGTAGGTAATATAATAATAGGGGAGGTAATAGCCTCCTCCTCCTCCTCCTTTATATCCTCTAGGGTCTCCCCTATCTCCCCCTTATTAAAATTATTATTATCCTCCTCCTAATATATAATTAGCTTATATAAAGATAATAGAATATTTTAATAATATATTTACCTCCCTTAACTCCTTATTAACCTCTATTATAATAAGGGTAGTTAACCCCTCTTATAAAAGTATTAATATATATTATAAAAAGTATATAATAAAAGAACTTACCTACTATCTTATTATATTTAAGATATCCTTTAAAGTAATTACTATCTAACTACCTACCTTTATATTAAAGTATAATAATTCCTTAAAAGTTTATAACTTATATAAAAGTATTTTACCGCGCTCCCTTAAATAAATTACTACCTCTACTTTAATTTTAAAGGTAGTAACTTATATTATAAAAGTAATATAACGGGGTAACTTTCTATCCTAGAGGGTAATAATAGGGTTATAAGTAAAGAGGCTAGATAAATAGATATAAAAGGTAAGGGGGACTTATAACCTATTAATATATTATAAGTAAACTATATTAAAATCCTATTATTATAAATTAATTTATAAGGCTTATAAAGGTAGTAGTACCTCTTATAAGCCCTACTAGTCTCTTATTCTATAATAACCTAGGACTTAAACCTAGGTACTTAATATATTAAAGATAATAGGGTTATAAGAGGACTACTACCTTAATAGTATAATAGGGTAGCGCGGCGTAGTAAGAGGGTTTAACTATCTATTATAAAAGTTAGTTAATAGGAATACCTTTAAGTATAAAGAGTATAAGAATAATTTAAAAGAAGTATAATATAATAGGATATTAATAAGGTCTTTAAATAACTAATATAATAGACTTATATAAGAAGGTAATTTATAAGTAATATACTTATAATATATTTAAAGATAATTAAAGTTTATTATAAGGTAATAATATATATAAAGTAATAAAAGATAACTAGTAGAGACTTACCTTAGTTATTATTATAGTTATTAATTATTTTATATATAGTATTATATTAGTAATTAACCCTTTATATTATACTTATACTTTAATAGTAGTTATCTTATAAAATATTAATAGTATTAATATTAAATATATTAGCTCCTATTATTAATATATTAAGATATAGCTTAGGGTAACTTATAATAGGTTAATATTAATAGTAGTAGTAGTAAAAGAAGTTAAAAGTAAATAAAATATAACCTTATTATATACTATATTATATACGTTAACTACGCGATTTAATAGTATAATATTATTACTTAACTTCTATATTATTATTTATATTATATATTTATAAAGTAATATAATAATAAACTTAATTAATAATTATATTCTACTATTAATATAAATTATAGTTATAAAGGCTTTTTTATATTAGTAGTATATAATATTAGCGGCGTATTACTATTATTATATTATTACTATCTTAGAACTCTTTCGCTTACTTTTCCTACTAGGGTTTTAAAGGTTTTTAATAAGTCCTATTATAGATAGTAATAGTTAGTATTTAGGGATAAATATCCTTAAAGGGGAGGTAATTATTAAGATATCTTAATATATCTAGCTAGTATAATATAGCTTACTAATAATATCCTAGTAGTATTTATTTAGCTTTTTATTATCCTAATAGATATCCTTTTATCTAGATATCTAAGAGGCTAGGTAGCTTCTTTAAGGGGTATTTAGATAGTCCTCCCTCTACCTCTTTATAAGGTAGAGATTAGTTCTTCTATAACTATAAAGTTACTAGAGTATTAAGTCCACATTTATAACGCTACCTACTCGCTAGTAGTTTATACTATCTATTTCAGCCCTTAGGAACTAGCCTCCTAGTCTAGTTCCTAATAATAGGCTAAGGTAAATAGGTTATCTAGCTAGATAATATAATTTATAAAGCTAGAAATACCCTATTACTTTATTATATTAAGAACTACGGCCTATATCTTTAAGAAGCTAAGCTAGGTTTTTTATACTTTATCTAAATTAATTAGTCTAATAGCTCCTTTTACGTAATATATCTAGTCTAGGATATACCCCTTATTTACTAATACTTATATCTTAAAGCCTTCTAGCTCTAATTTACTTAGTATATTAACAGTCTCTTTTACCCTACTTATAAAATATTAAATATTCTTATTAATAGAAAGATATATACCTACCTTCTAGTTTTTCTTAAATTTCTAATGTAGATTATTACTTAGGGGTTTAAGTTTTTAAAATACTAACTTATTTTTCCTAGGCTTAGAGATATAAAAGAAGCGTTTAATTTACTACTACCTCTTTAAACTAATCGCGTAGTAGATAGTAGGGTAGAGCGGGCTTATAAGATTAAGGTTCTAATAGTCTTTTATTATAAGCTCTAGATATAGTCCTATATATATATATACCCTAATATAGGCCCTAAGCTCTTTTATTATTATAGGAATCTAAATTCTTACGTAGGATTTCTCTAAGGTAGAAGAAGCTATTATATTTAAATTAGTATACTCTACTAGTAAATTAAGCGTTTATTCTTTAAAGAAAAGGGAGAAGATCTTATAAGGTTACTAAGGACTAGTTCTATTAGGTAGTTAACCTTACTTATATATTATTTCGTTAATTTCTAATAGTTTAAACTTAGGAAATAGTTAAGGCCTAGGAGGGAGTTTCTTAGAAGGCTTAGGAGTAATAAGGTCTTTTAGAATATAATCTATATTATTTATAGTATAATTCCGGGGTATAGTTATTAGCTATAATAGTGAAATATAAATAGTAAATACAGCTATATTTTAGTATTTAAGAAGCCTAGGTAAACCTTAGTATTAATCTAATAGATACTATACTACTATATAGGATAAGCTTATAAAGTACTTATTTAACCCTCTAGCTAGGCTTATAACTTCCTCTCCTCCTTATAAAATCTTAAATCCCCCCTTTAATAAAAGAGTAGGTACTTATATTTATACCTATTAAAGGGGAGTAACTCTTCTAAATAATATTATATACTCCTACTTAATAAGTAGGGCTCTTTATTTTTATTATCTTACTCCTTCCTTTCTATCTCCCTTTATAAGTAGCCCCTTTAATAGGGTTAAATCTTTAATTATAAATCCTTTTAATCTTATATTAAGCCCCCCTTTTATATCCTTACCTCCTCCTATCTTACTTAAGGTAGAAGACCTTATAATATCCTTCCCTTTCTAGGTAAAAGATTAGGAAGGGGAGGATATCCCTCCTCCCCCTTCTTCTTTACCTCTTCTACCCTCTTTATTACTACTACTACCTCCTTTTTCTCCTCTTATATAAGTAGCTGTTAACTTATTAATATATATATTAACTAGCTTATACTCCCCCTCTTCTCTTAATCCTAGTACTTAATAAGTACCTTAATTACCTTTTATAAATTCTTAATTAATTATTTTTAAATTTATTAGATTAAAGATAGGTTAAGGGCCTTAAAGCTAATATTAATAACTATCTTATTTCTTTAAGAGCTTTATATATTTCTTTTTTTTCTTTTATTATATTTATAAGTTAATAGAATTAACTATTCCCTTTTAAGGATCTTCCTACCTTAATTTCCTAATAATTTTTCTTATAAGGGGAGTTTTATAAATTTCTAATAATTAGGTCTTTAATTATTTATATATCTATTATATATTAAATAGCCCTAATATAATAGGCTTACTTATATACTCTCCTTTATATTTATAAGTAAGTAATAATCTATCCTCTTACTAATAAGGCTAATTATAATTATTAGATATATATCCTTCTTTATCTTCTTATATTTAGAGGTTAAATTATAAAGGAAATAATTAGGGGGTTTTCCCCCTAACTATCTTAAATATCCTTAATACGGCTTATAAAGCTTTAAATAATTATTATAATATATATAAGTTATAACTTTCCTATTCTTTAAAATTAATTTATATAAAGTTCTCTATTTACTAATATAACTTATTAGCCGGCGACGAGATCTACCTGTACGTGGTACCGGCTACGAACCTTCTAGTATCTCGGTACTAGGAGAGCTAAGAGATCTTACGGTATTTTAGAAGCACCGTCTAAGGTTATCTAGTTATTACGGAATCGACACGTAGGTAGAGTATAGTAATAACGAGAATAGGAACGCTAACGCGATAGAGAAATAGAGAAGATAGAAGGAGAACTCTTAGAAGATTACGGTAAAAGATTTAACGCGATAGAATATATAGATATAGATAAAAAATATATACTATATAAATACCCTTCTACCTCTCCCTAATATAGCCTCCGCTTCCCTACGCGTATTATAAACGCGATATACTAGTAATACTAGTAATACTAGTATAAGACGATAGAAATACTACTAATATAAAGCCTCTATAGTATTATAGGATATATATAGTACTTCTATACCTATACCCGCTACAGGGTCTCTTACGAGGCTACGTCCTTATACTCCAGCCGATCCCGCTCCGCGCGGTCTAGGTAGCCTGAGTCTACCTACCTTAGGGCAGCTATAGTATATATAGATAATAATAGTATAATAAAAAGATAGTAATACTATAAAGCTAGCCCTTCCTTCCTCTTAATAATCGAGCGTAAGCTAGATAGTATACCGGGTATATACTACCGCTATTACTACCGTACGGCGGCGAGGATACTCCAGTCCCCTTCCTAGGTAGTCCTTACAGTACGGCTGCAGGTAGTAGGTACCTAACCTAAAACAGGACGTAGGTATTAGACTCCTCACCTAATAGCCTATAAGCGCGATAGGGCTGCTGGTCTAGTTAGCTAACGGTGCCTATTATCTTCTATACGCATATACCTTAATAGTAGCGGCCGATATAACCGCGGTAAATATACTAGGTATCCGCTACCTTACTATTATACGGCGGGGGGATGCTTAGCCGTACCTAGGTAGTCCCTACGGTATAGTAGTAGGTAGTAGAGGCCTAACCCGTATAGAGATATGTGGATATTAGCCTTCCCACCTAATAGTTTATAAGCACGCTAGGGCCGCTGGCCTCCTTACCTAGTAGTACCTAGTACTAATAGACTAGTAGGTAAGTACTAGTTCTATTACCTCCCTTTACGTATACACCCTCCCCGTTATAAACGTTATAACCGGGACTATAAGGAATTATCCGTTATAAGGATTTATCCGTTACGCTAAACGGATTAGATTAAAAATAGCTAGTAGAGATAGAAAAGAGAAAGGGGCTAGGCCCTAGATAAGGAAAAGGAGTTTCACCTGTAGACGAAACTTTAGTGTAATAGGCAGTAAACCTAACCCCTCTATCACCTCCCTAGTAGTAGGCCTACTAGGGGGGGGAGGGAAGGAGCTGTAAATAGTTAAGAGAACCGTAATTATCAGGTGGAGTTTTTATCCTTATAGTAGGGTTTCTCCCCGAATAATATATACGTAATACGTACCCTTAAATAGCCTACCCTTATTAGCTTTTTAACTAGTATAGGAGTATAATTAATTAATTAATTAATTAATTAATATAACTTATTATTATAAATAGCCCTATTTATCTTAAAGATAACTTTAATTTATTAGTTTAAATATTATTTTTTATAACCTATTAATTATATTATAATAACTTAATAGGAGTTATCCCTTTATTATATCTTATTTTTATTAGGTCCTTTATATAAATAGATTAATAGAGAATTAATTCTTTAATATCTAACCTTTTTATTATAAACTCTTAAATAATAGGTAGTATTTCCTTAGAACTAAGTATTATTAACTCTTTAGGGTACTTACTAGTTTATATACTTTATTTAAATACCCCTATTACTTAAATTCTATATAGAATTTTAAGGGGTAAATTCCTTAGGTAGCTAATAGTTCTTAAGTTAATATTAATTATTAATATTTAAATAAATATATCTTAAGGTTCTTTAAGAATATCTTTTCTCCTTTTCTTAAAATACTATATTAAGATATTATTAAACTTTCTTATTATATAAACTAAGTATTTTACTCTACTTAAAGCTTTTAGTATAATAATTCCCTAGGACCTAAGGAATCTAGATATTTCCTTATTAAGGAAGTAGGTCCTATTATTAAAATAAATAGTATTAGGAATTAATACCCTTATAAGGTTTCTAGTAATTACTCTTATAATAGTAATTATATTAATAAAATCTATTACCTCTAGAAATATTACTCTTAAGAAGTAATTTATAATATTTAAGATATATTTTTATTTACCCTCTAGGGTAATAAATAGTCTAATATAATCTATCCCTAATAGCTAGAATAGTTCTATAATCTAAATTAATAATAGTAGTACTATCCTAGTTATATTTACCTATTTTATATATAATAGATACCCTTTAATATATTATATAATGTCCTTTATTATACTAGGCTAATAGATAATATTATAGATTTTATTTATAATAATTTCTATAAAGAAATATCTACTCCTATTATAAATATCTTATAATTAGGTACTTACCTCTCCCTTTATAATATACGTAGTTCTTTAATCTTTAAACTTATATACTAGTTATCTATATAACTATTAAATATAAATTAGAAAGCCTTCTTTTTAAAGCTACTTATCTCTTACTTATTTAAATTTTTTAGTTTCTCCTACTAAGTATAGAAGTAATATAGATCTATATACTAGTTATTATTTTTATAGTCTACCTTATATAACTTAGGATAGTTCTTTAGGAATAAAATAATAAATCCTTAAGGTAGAGTATCTAATATTTCCCTATTAACTATAACTAGTATTATAAGGATAGATAGCCCTACCTTTATATTAGTAATAGTAATTATTATCTACCTAATAGTCTAAATACTTACCTCCTCTCCTTACTTTTAAATTCTCTTTATATAATCCTCCTTACTAAGTTACTTTAGTATATAAGTATAGCTACCCTTTCTAGATTTCTAGAATTATACCTTATTATCTTGGTACTTCTCTACTTCCTTTAATAAATTTCTTATAAGATTATCTATCTTATAATCTATATTATTAAAAATTACTTAAGAAAGGCTATTAGTAACTATATTCTCCTTCCTTTAAATATATTTAAGCTTTATAACCTATCTAGTAAAGATATCCTTATAAAACTTAGTATTTATAAAGCCTACTAATAGTTTATAATCTATCTAAATTATTAAGGGTTTATTAGCTAATCGCGCTCCCTTACTTATAATATAACTAAAGTCTTATATACTAGGTATTAGTAAGTAAGATTAATATAGTAGTAGTTATATACTTATATAACTATATCGCCGTTCTATTAGTAGAATTCTATAAGGAATTAGTTAAGATATAAGGGGTTTAAGAAATTATCGGATTTTATAAGAAAATCTAAGGAAATACCTTAGATCTTAAACCCCTTATATCTTAACTAATTCCTTATAGAATTCTACTAATAGAATAGTAAGAGAGACGTATTAATAAGAGTATTATTCCTATATTATAATACTATACTAGAACATCGTGGATTACTGTCATATGCTGGCGGAGCGCAATTCTTACACGCCAAGTATTCCGGAGTCTTGTGCATAAGCTAATATCAATTTTTCATTGAGGAGCAGACCCGTCCTTCACGTATCGTTTATCCCAAAGAAACGACGACCCTAGTCCTGACTTGCACCACATGGAAATTGGTTCCCTCAACGAACTACTTGCAGCCCAAGCAGAAAGCTTTTCACTTTACCTTACATTTGATCAAGCTGTACGGCAGCCCATCTTTGTTCTGCATTCGTCAGGCTCGACAAGATTGCCTGAACCTGTGGTCATGACCCACGGATCATCTACGGTTATGGATAACAAGAATCATTTTTTTCTTTCAAGTGAAAGAGAGAACTGAAGTTCGTGACCTCTACTCAGCTTTATGGGAAATGTGGCAGTTTCATGCCTGCCAAGTATTTGTTCCCCAAAGTCCAAGCCATGACGACCAGCTCAGCCTACTCAACAATAGCTCGAGCATGTTAACATAGCTGGTTCTTTTTCTTATCTTAGACACGAATACTCTTCTCCTTTACCTTTTCCCGAATCTTACTTTCGCCTTTCTGTCTTCTTGTCTCAGTCTCTTCAACATCTTGCATCCGTTCGCATTCTTGATCCCGACCGCCGCAACGCTCGCGCCGAATACATCCAGCATGCTAGCCTTGTTCTTGAGACTTCTCGCTTCAGCTGCGCACATTTCCACTTGCTTGATCTGCTGCTTGCGGGCCATGGGCGCCTTGGTCGACTGGTAAATACTATTGGAGGCGGCAATAGTAGTAACGCTGGCAAGGTCGGCATAAAGCAAGCGTTTTATTGTGCATCTGTTTGCGCTTTTTACTCTCCTTAACAAAATCGGAATCGCTGTCGTCAGTTACACATATCTTTGGGGCATTCGAGGTGCGATACTGGGTGGTGGAGCGAGCATCGCTGCAGGTGTTGCCACATACGCAACCGGGGTTATCGCTAGTATTGTTCGAGTTTAGGGATTACTTGAGATACAGATCCTACAATCTACGAAGCACAAGCCATTGGGCTTAGGAATATGGGAAACCACAAGCAGGCAACTTGACATCTACGTCTTCAAGATGCAGGACTATGCTGAGGCCGAAGAGTACGTCTGTTCATTCCCTTCTACCATTCTTCTCTGCCATATTTCGATCACATCTTTCGTTCCAGTGATTATGTAACTAGCAAAAGAATAAGCTACTGCAAACGCATCCACAAATCTCGACCCGAAAACTCCCTCTCGGCAGCGTCATTATCACCTTTCAACTATCGTCCTCTATCTCGATCTCAAAACTAAAAGCAGACCCAGACGCGAAATCAGGACGACCCCGATTCAACACCAAGCATCTACCACATGCTTCTGTCTCTTTACCTCACTCTCCCACCACCACACGTCCCCAACCTCCCACCAGCTCTAGACCTAGTGTTCAAGCACGGCTCCCGCCTCCCCGCCTCCTCAACCCTATCCCTCATCCCCAACGACCTGCCCGTCTCCAGTCTGGAGTCGTATTCTCGGGGACGCATCCGCGCCGCCAACTCAACGCTCAACCTATCGCGCGTCGCGGAGGGGCTGGGCAAGGCGAGGCTAGTCGATACGCAGGCGTTGCTGCTCTTCAGCGACAGCGTTCCCAGTAGCCAAAGCGGCAGGAACCTGAGGGTTTTTGTGGGCGAGGAGAGAGTTTACGGCGTTTCTCACAACAGGTTGGGCAATAGCGTCGTGGCTGTGTTGCCTGATAATGGCGTCGTGCGTTATAGGTATCTGGGGAAGAGTTCCGGTGGGGGTGCGTATGCCACGAAGGGAGTTGCTGGGTCTTGGGGGAGGAACTCGTAGGTTTGTTGTAGGCGCGAGATTTTCTGGGCGGGGAGATGGTTGAGGACTACGGGATAGTCGTGTGGGTCGTGGGACTGAAGTTTTGGAGCTTGAAGGTATGCAGCATACAGCATACTCCATATACCAGGGTGAGAAGGCTTCCGTGGCTGAGATATCTAGATCATTGCTGCTGCTCTTTGTTGAGGCCGAGGTCGACGTCGAGGTTCGGTAATGTTGAAAGAATACCAGCTGCGGGCACAGGCCCATCTGAGTCGGTTACAACGCATGGCTCATCCAGCACTCCAACCCATATCATTACACAGAGCCTCCCAGCTTATAATGTGTCGGACGTATCTATTTCCAGTTCATCTGCGGCGGCTCCGGAAGAATGTTAATACCTTATTCTACAGTCAGATAACACTAAGCATATGGGGTTTTACAATATATATTAATCCTTCCCTTCTCATTCGTAATAAACACAATGACGACCTTGATCTATACTTAACGACCACCACTAATTACGACCACTCCAGTCCACACGTCCAGATACGGACACAAGATCTAGACCTATTAAGCCATGGCGAAGTGTAACTGCAGCAGATCCATATGCCAATAACCTTCGCATCGAAATGGCCTATATTATAGCTATACTATATACTCTTAGAATATATATTAGCCTTATAAAGGAGACTCTCTATACTAATAAATCTCTCTTACTATTCTTCTAATCTAGCGCGGAGTCGGCGGATAATATAGTTAAAGCGAATATTATTTATATAATATAAAGAATATTTAAGATAATAAAGCTAGACTTAAGGCTAAGTAGTAAATAAATTACTATCTAGTATTATTTATATATAAATATTCTACCCTTTCTAACGCTACGAAAAAATCCTATTATCTATTAGGAAGAGATTAATAAGGATAAGTTCTTCTATAATATACTTACCGATTTAGTATATTAGGGAGGTACAGGCATTAGGAGGAAGGATCGAGAAGACTCTACTAGATATACTCCAATAGGTACGCCGTAGGACGTCTATAGATAGGAGGCGAGGGTATACTTTTTATAGAAGTATTAGACTTTACTTAGTGGTGAAGATAGAGAACTTGTATGATAAAGTGAGTGGTGGCGTAGTATCAGGGGGGATGATACGCTGAACATGGAAGTGCATAACTAGAATTAGAATTGCGGAGTCGTTGCTAAGCTTCAGGCTGCAGACGGCGCGTGATGTTCCTCACTACGCAAGTGCTGATGAGGCTTGGCTGACTGGTTTTTGATACGCGTGATCAAGCCTCCCCGGAAAATCGTGTAGAGCCCAAAGGTTGAGGTTTCAGCCACTCTCATCTATTGATTGTGGATGGTTCACTTCAGAACCACGAAGCAGCAACACCTAGTGCTCAGCCTCTATTCTTTCACGCCACTCGTCGTTATACGGGAATCCTATTGTAAAGACGTATGTAGGACGTGTCCAGCATGCCGGACTTCACGTTCAATGGGCTCCCATACCGTAGCTTGCGCAATACGCCCTGCTAACAACCAAAGGGGCCCGGGCCAAACTCATAGGTAGTCGGAAGATAAACGTTGACCAGAGTAGAGGTATATATAAGTGCGATTCTGTCATGCTTTCCCAACCTGCCAAACATCGCGCATCACTGCCACAGGATATAAGTCTTAATAAGCAGCAGTGGGTGCCAACAAACCCGGCTCGCCAATAGCGCGTTACTCCTTCCACTCGTCTCTACCAAATTTGAGGATATCAGCCTGCTCCAAAATCCAGTTTTTTGACGGCGCTTTTCCCTCTTCTGCCATACGAGCAGCTGCTACAGCTGCTCTACCAATGGTGGATTGATCCTGACCTCCACGTTACGAGTTAGTACCCAGGATCTCAAAATATTCAAGTATTGATCAGGTTGGTCATACCTAGCTTGTCCTGGACGCCCTGTCCCAGCTTGTTTAGGTTTGCGAAGATTTTCTCCAAGAACGGAGCTTTGGGCTTCTCTCTTCCGAGGATCATACCGGGCCTTAGGATAATCGCATGCTCGAAATCGAGCTCCTTGATGGCATCCTCCACGCCAACCTTCATCTTCGAGTAGGGCAGGTAGCCAGAGAGAAAGCCTCTGGTCCCTGTACTGGAGATGAATACGTACGTCTTCACTCCCGCCTCCTTGGCTGCTTTGGCGTTCTCTACGCACAAGTCATGGTCGATCTTCCGCTGATTCTGGATTCCGCCGGCTGTCGCACTTGTGGTGCCGACTGCGTTGAAGACCACTGATGGCGTGGGAGACAGGGAGGAGATCATGCCGCCCCACTTTGAGATGTCGCCTTCCTCGAGGGCTTGGAGCTTGGGGGACTGAGCATTTGGGAGTCTCCTTGAGATAGTCTTGACGGATGAGAATGCGTCAATGGCGAGGAGTGTAGCGAGGATCTCAGAGCCCGCTGCTCCTGTACAGCCGAACACCGCTGCCGTCGTCATGGTGGAAGATTCCTATCTGTTGGCACTGCCTTTAGCGAGAAGAGAAGTGAGACGATGGAAATTTGAGGAAGTGAATTTTCAGACAAACGAGGACATATAATGGTATATGAACTTTGAAAATGCTCGGGACAGCCGGGGGAACAAGTACCCAGTCCCACTAAAGCTTCCGTCTTCAAAAGGGCTGATGTTATCCATAGTAGGGATAGTCCCGCTACAATTGCTAATTTTATAAAATATTAATTAATAGTCAACGCTTATAATACTTATATAAGTAGGCTAAAAGATACGCATTATTCTAAGGTATCTAATACTCTAAAAATTATAGAAATCTAATAATATATATAGAAGATATAACTAATTATATTAAAGTACGTAGTAGGTACGCCAACCAAAGTTCTATTGCTAAGACCCCTCTACCTATCCTATATCCTAGTAAGGCACTCGTCTCAGGGGTTTTTACTAGGGTATAGCCGAGACGAGTACTAAATTCGCTAGGATATAGGATACCTAGAAACGTACCTATAAACTAGTACTTAATATCTAACACTTATATTATTAATCTAAGTAGGCTAAAAGATACGTATTATTCTAAGGTATCTAATACTTTAAGAATTATAGAAATCTAATAGTATACGTAGAAGATATAACTGATTTTATAAGTATATCTACCGCGGGGTTTAGGTTAGGTGTTATAGCACGCCAGTCGCATTGAATTTGCACACGGTAAAAGTTCGGGTACGGCTCTAGACAGACCCCGTATAGCTAACGAGAGACCCCTCGGAAAGACCCCTTGAAATGATATACGTAATGCACACGCGATATATATAGATCTATATAGTAATAGAGGTATTAATTAATATATCTAATATACTGAATCCGTATATAATTACTATCGCTGTCGCTGTCGCTATTACTCCGTATCGCTGTTACGGGGGACTAATATTGACTTGGCGCTATAGCGCTCCAAATACTCTGCTACTTAGAGGTATTCCAGCCGGCAAATTATAAAAATACTACACTTTTCTAAAACATTTTTAAAAATACCACCCCTATATTTTAAAAATACTACACCGGGGACTTATATACCCTAGACGCTTGGCGTATTAACCTAAGATACCCTGTAAGACGGGGGTTAGCTTCTAGTACCTTAGTCCCTAGGGTATAGGTAGGTCTAGAGACCTCCTATATAGACCTCCTAACCGTCGCTATTATTATAAGGAATAAATTTTTTAGGGGTAAAATATAACTTCTTTAAGGACTTATTCCTAGAGCTTAAGGTACTTAGTATTCTTCTATTATGCTAGGTAATTACGCTAGGAGCCCTACTAAGGGAGCTAGATAATAGTAGCTACTATAGTAACTACTACGGGGGCTACTATAAGGGAATCTACGAGGGCTACTACACGGAGTTTCAGGCTTTAAAGGCGGTTATAAGGCTAATACACCTAGCGTCTAGGGTATATAAGTCCCTAGTATAGTATTTTTAAAATATAGGGGTAGTATTTTTAAAAATATTTTAGAAAAGTATAGTATTTTTATAATTTACTATATTCTAGTATTATTACCTACTATATTTATTAATATCTTTAGTAGTATTATTAGTACGAGATATTTACTACTTTATATATAGCTATTATTAGTCTTTAAAGGTATATAACTTCGTAATTATAATAGAATAGTAGCGACCTCCTTTTTAGTAGCTACTTTAACTAGCTTAAATTATACTTACTAATTAAAATTACTAAGTACTATCTTTAAGTAGACTAATAATAGGAAGGGGTCTATCGTTAAGGGGTCTCTCGTTAGCTACACGGGGTCTCTCCTAAGCCGTACCCTATAAGTTCGGCCCGTTCCGGCTTGCTTTAGCGTCCCGCGTCAGCAGCTTGTGCCTGGAAAGCTCACGTCAGTAAAGTACTTTAGGATTGCCTCTTCAGAGCTCACCTTTGAAAATTCCATTCTCCCAACCTTATTCTCCTTCGAATAGAAATGTCAATCGCGAAACTTGACAGTCCTCGCGTAATCAAGATCTTGGATAGCACAGCTCCAGAATCAAGGTCTTACTGCTTCTTATATGGATAAAAGGGTCATATTCGAATTTGAAAACCTCACGAACAGACTGGGAAGTCATCAGCCCTATTCTATGGTTGCTATGAAGCGCGAATTCACGCACTTTCGCCATGCCGATCGGTACCTTCCAACCAAGGCTATCACGATTTTGTGGCTATTCTAAGTATCTACTTGCCTCTCCATATAACAATTGCGCCAGAGATGCGACGAAAGCTATATCTACTGAACAGAACAGGTCGCGATGCTCGCGTGAACTCCCCCCAAGAGACCAAATCCTTTCCATTCCTCATGCGGCGATCTCATATCATCCGCGCTACTAGGCCCTTACTAACTCGGGTACGGCTTAGGAGAGACCCCGTGTAGCTAATAAGAGACCCCGAATGAGAGACCCCTTTATATATCCTTAAATAACCTTATTAAAGTCGAGTCTATAGACTAATAATCTATAATAAAGATATAAGGGTAGTATTTCTTTATAATTTCTTTTATATAAGCTCCCTATTATACCTTATTATTATTAAGTTATATAAGTATTATAATTACTACTATTAATATAAGGTCTTAGTATAATATATCTACCCTATAATAACTCTTCTTTTATAGCGTAATAACTTAGTAATAATAAGGTTTTAAGAGTTACTTTTATAAAGTAAATTACTTTTTAGAATAATATCTATAACTTTTATACTAAAGACTTATTTATTAGAGCCCTTATTAGGTGTACTTTATAAGGGATCTCTTACTTAGGGTCTCTTATTAGTTATACAGGGTCTCTCCTAAGTTATACCCCTCTTAAGATCTATATAAATCTTAGTTATAATAGCCTTAGTAGTATTTAATATATACTACTATTAGTATAGTAGACCTATACTAGATATAACTACTATATAGGTTTAAATCCTATAGGGGCTATTATTAAGTTTAAGGTAAATATTAGTATAATACTTATTAGTCTTTAAACTACGTAGTAGGTCTACTATATTACTTAATCTATAAAATAGAGCTAGTATAAGTAAAGTTCTTTAAATCTTACTTTAGTAGGTAAAAAGACTTTATAAAGAGCTAGGGACTATACTAAGTAAGCTCTTAATAATTAGTCTCCCTTTATAAAGTAGGATACCGTAGGTATACTCCTTTAAAAAAGACCTACGGGCTATTAAATTTATACTCTTAGAGTAGCTACTTATATTTAGAATTAGTATAATAGGACTAGGATAGCTACCTTATTAACTACTAGTATATCTATAGTAATAGATATAAAAGATAAGGACTAGGGGTTTAACTCCCCTAACCTAAGACGGTTTATAGTTCACTAGTCTATAAAATGCCTAGATATGTTTTTTCTTAGTTACAATAGTAGTTAGGTAAGGTTTAGAGCCAAGGTGCCTTAGGCGGAAATTGTTGGTCTGGGTGTATTGGGTCACGTGAAGACATGAATCAATCCTCCAAGATGAGCTTTCTTGACTGTTTCCTCAGACACTAAGGCTACAAGCTGCTTACATACACACACAATCTATTAACGCCCGGCGGCTGAGCCGAAAGGGCCACTATCACTGCTCTACTGATACATTTCCTACAGTGGATCCTGATCTCCTTCAAGCTCATACACAACTCCGTTTGTAGCTATATTCCTTTATTTGCCATTTTTCTTCGGTTTCTCGTGGATTAGTAATATTATTAGTAGACTGGCTTGAAGGCTGTTCTCCAAGTGTTCAACGTCCTATCTTCGGCGGCTGAAGCGGTGTCTGCTTTCTGTGGCACGATGTGATAAGTGGGTTGGGTCGGGTGTAGTGGATTAGGTGTCCTGATTTATCTGCAAGTGGCTATTGCGAACCGTATCGTTGCTCGAACAGCGTTCATATTCAGAGCCCAGTTCTCGTCATTTGTTGAAGTCTTTCCGCCCAGGTAGAAAGAGATATTCCCTCTGCCTGTGTCTGTGCATTGTAGCATCTCTGTTCGATACACTGTCCACCTGCTACACCGGAGGAGGAAGTGGTCTACTGTCTCTCGCGCTTGTTCACATTCGCACTGATCTGCCGACGTAGCTTTGATTCGGTGGAGGTATATGTTCAGTCTTGCCATGCCTGTCCTGAGTTGGGCAAGCACACTAGCTTCCTTCCATGACAGTCGGTCGCAGAGCTGTCGTGTGTGTTTGCCTGGCAACGCTGTATCGATTCTTTGGGAATATTTCCCCACGTTTTCCGGTAACCCTCTAGTGGTACCGTGTTTAGCTCGCGCAATATTGAGAGTCGTCGATCGCATTCTGGGGAGCTGTGTCTGCGGGGTGGTACCCTGTCTTGTTGCTGCCTTTGCCTTCTCCTTGGCAAGCTTCATGAGTTCGGTTTCTTCACTTGACGGGAGCCATAAGATTGTTATCGTGTTTCCATCTCTCTTTAATGCTCTTCTTGATCTATAGATACGGCTGATGTGCTCTTGTCCGGACTGTTGTCGAGGTTTCCTAAGTGTCAGTACGGCCGCTTTATTTCTCGTTATCAACACAATTCTGCGGAACCTGAGCTTTGGTAGTGTGTTTAGAGCATTTGCCATCGCTGCTAACTCTCCGGAATACGGGTTTTGTTCTTCTCTCCTACCCAGCGTAGAGGAAAAGGACAAGATCTCATTTCTTGGGTTACTGCGTGCCGACTTGTGTATTTCGATCACTCCGCCCATTCCGACTACCCCGTTCCGTGCTGAACTGCTCACGGCGATACGTACTCCCCAGCCCGTATCTAGTTGTCTTGATGTTGATTCGTCGGCAATGGTCTGTACTTTTTTCCCCCATGGTGCCAACGTGCACGGGTTGACGGTTCTCGTGATCCTCCTGAATTCCGATGGCGGTGGTGAGTCCTGCTGCGAAGTCAACAACGTTGTCCATTGGGAGCTGCTGGGTCCTTCGGGCTCCCCATCGGGCGGGTCGGTCATTGGTCCGAGCCGATCGATTGGCTGAGAGCTTGCTTTATTTGATCTGGAACCGATGCTTTTTATCCGATGACAGCGGTGGTCCCGGTCGTTCCCGGAGTTCTGCTGGGCGTCAACACGCTAGCTGTTGTTTCGTCTTTGGATTCGCTTTACACCTTATTCTCTGCTTGCTTTGCTTACGCTAGATTTGCAGTGCACTCAGTGTCGTCGATTTAGAACAGAGCATCCTACTATACACTCTCACCGTGATATCGGCTGTCCAACGGCTTCCTTTTCTTTCCACTTTTTTTTTCAAGCTGCCTACAGTCATATGCAGAATCGGTGTCTGGTTTTTCGCAGACGGAAATGTTCTGTGCTCGGACTCTATTCTACCCCAATGCTTGGCACGTATTTTATCCAACTCGTCCCCGGGGCTGTTTATTTAGAGAAACACGGCGTAGCGAGAAGAATCCACTCTTCAGGCACCCAATTGTTCAGCAAATTCTCCCTCAGGGAAACTAGACTGCAACGAGAATTCCTGCGGTCTTGGTCATGCTGTCAATCGTTTCGTCGCCGCGTCGAGAGGCACGAACATGTGACGCAAACCGCAGGCGATTTGCCCATCGGAAGAGCGCGTTGTTTAAACCAATGGCTAGAAAAAAGCAAACACACCGGGCAAACCTGTCCAGGCATGGCTGTTTGTCGCATGCTATTCTATTGGCACAGGATGGCAGAGTGCGGCTACATGGCGCAACAGAATTCCTCGCCACAACACCAACATCAATCTTTTATTTCTTCTGAAACTTGTAAAAGGGCTTATTCAGAGCCTTACTATCCCCTCAAGATACTGGAAAGTCATCATCAACGATGTGTCTAGTGTGACATCAAAGTCAGCTACGCCGGTCGGTACATCCGATCAAATCGATAACACGAGTCGGGTTAGTGCGGTCTGTGAAGATCAGTCGTCGGGCAAGTCTTCTGTCCTCGAGGCAATTACAGAGATTCCATTTCCTCGGAAGGAAAATCTTTGTACCCGGAACGAAAGCAGGGACAGGCCGTAATTTGGAAGATTCGACGGTGTGCGCGGCAGGCTCGGGAAATCCGGGGGAGATCTATCGTTTGCTCAGATATATCAACGACATGCGAGATCAGTTATCCGCGGAGGCTGATGGTATGCACCCGTGATGAAGACTTTGGCCACAAAGACATTATGTCGATATTCCAATTGAGACCGCTCTCTTCAACGAGTTGTATGCATTTCCAGCACTAACGAATAGGTGCTACATCATCATCATCATACATGTATTCAGGAATAGTAACAGATGAAATGGTGATGGGATGGATATATGCAATTTATAACCTACACAAATATACACCCCATCCAACAAAAGTCTATCAACCACCTATCTAGGCAGCAATTTGTGATTCTGCTTCCCCCACTTCATCTGATTATCCACCTGATCAAACTTCTGCGAATTCGCCCCCTTCGCATACACCCATTCCCTCGCCCGGCGAGCCACCGCCTCACTCCTCTGTGCCTTCTTCACAGCCAAGACGAGCGCCTGCCGCTGTTGCACCGAAACGCCTAGTATGCTCATCTCTTCACGACGCGCCAGTTGTCGGCCCGACGCCAGCTGCGGTCCGACGGCCAGTGGCGACGATCCTGCATCCTCGGAACCCGGGGGCAAAGCTCTCATCGTGGATGCCGCGAGACTACGTTTCCTGGACGCTTTCTTAGTCGCGGGAGCAGCATGTCTCGAGCCGATCACCCTGCCAGAGGCGAAGCGGATCTCCGTCGCCGACAGGTTAGTCGGGCGTTCCTGCTCCAGCGCGGCGGCGCCGTCCCCGTCGACCCATCGCGGGCTCTCCCAGAAGTCGAGCAGTTCCGGTTCCCTGTCCAAGTTCAAGAGACAGTGTCCCTTGTCCCTCATGTGGCTCTGTATGCTCAGGGTCGAGGGCTTTGTGGCGCCGCAGTAGAGGCATTCGTGCCACGCCCGGACCTCCGTGGCCAGGTACCCCACGAAGCTCTGCATGTCTACCACCATCTCCGGGTCTGGGATGAACATCCCGTGGGCTGTACGCATGTGCTCGAGGTTCGTTTCGAAGCCGGCGTCGTCGCTTGCGAAGCTCCGGCTGCAGAACAGACATTGGAAGGGCGATGCGCTTTGCTCGCCCTCGTTGTCCGAGATCTCCTCGTCGTTGCTGCTGGTAGATGCCTCCCTGATGTCAATATTTTTCTCGATCTGTATGTGGAATGCATCGAGGGGGATCGGCGGTAATGATGCAATGCGCCGCTTGATGTTGTATACGCTGTTCTGATGTCAATTCTCGAGATCTAGACCATAGTCGTATCGATTTCGACGTACTGCCATGGCTCTTTCATGTGTATGCGCTGCTCCTGCCCATTTTGAAAGGAGATCTGGCACGAAGTGCACAAGTAGCTTGTTGATAGGAGTGGGGAGGGAGATTGCTCAGCATGGTTATCGACGTTAGTGCTCAGGTTGGAGGACGTAGCGCTTAGCATTGCTTCAGTGATGACTAGAGAAGAGAAAGATCAATTGAAGATGTTCGTGACCACAATAATGAGTTGATTACTCGTTCTTATATACCCTACGCATGAACTAGCTCTGAAGACACTCTGTTGCGCCCGGCCAGGAAGCTTCCCCGGATGGACAATTCCGAGTGCATCGCAGACACAGCCGACCGAATTGAGTCATGATTCGTGGTCGAAGGACTTGCGAGGGTAACTGCTAGCATAGTTGGATACTTATCAAACTGACTCATCTGAACTTCCGCACAGTCATGGGATAAGACTCACAACTTGCCACATTAGGAAAGGCGTCGCTCCCCGCCAAAATCAATCCGGACAAGCAACGGCCGCAATACGAACAAGGACGAGTTACGGAGCTTCAGCAAAGGAAATCGAGGATTCTGACGAGCTGCCTGCCCTCATAGAGAAAGCAGCCCCGTCTTATGGGCTTAGATGAGAATAAGGCATTTGCTCGAGATTTAGGACGGAGCTCTCTAAGGAGCTATTCTATAGATTACCCCTCGGGATTACTAACCCCGCACTTGACATAACGATGACCTCCTTATAACGATGCGGTTGAGTGGGAATTTACACATCGTTATAGCGAGGTTTTACTGTATCTTCGTTGTTTATTATGAAATTACTATGCGACGCGTCGGAGAACTTCGCTCACTTTTTTTCTTTTCTCATCTGTCTGCTCATCTATTTACTGACTTCGTAACATGCTGCACAGTAAGCTTATTCGTGCTTCATAACACATGCTAACTAGCTTTATAACAAGCTTTCTACATGATCATTCGAGATTATGCGATCGCAGGGCGTGTCCCGCGATGCGTGATACGGTAATCATTTTGACCGGCTATAGAAATAAACTGCAAGCCCTCACTGTGCTTAACAATCTGTGTAGAAGAAAATATAGGTAACAATCGGTGAAAGCAAACAACAATGGCAACTTCTTTCACCCCTTTGTACGGAGGTTGACACCAAAAGTCTTGAGCATGCGCTAACGGGAGAGGCACCAACCTCCTGAGGGTCAGCACCACTGTCGCCCCGGAAACCGCACCCGGACTCCTTAGAGCTAGTCTCTAACTTTTAGTGCCCTGGTCTCTGTAGATTTAGCGCTTGCTCAAGACTTTTGGTGTCAACCTCACTAAGGTGGACGTTCCTGACGACAACATTTCCCGCGGGCCTCGCCTAGTCGAGCGGCTAGCGCTCTTGGTCAGCATCATATCTAAAAAAAAAAAGCAGTAACTTTGTCGGAGGTCAAAGCTGCACTTACTGTATTAAACCAGACGTCCGCAGGAAACTCTGAGATAGCTACGGGTTGGCGTACGTAGAGACCGCCTATACCGATACCGAAACCACTAAACCCTATGCCCTGTGGTACTTGTTAGTATAGATAAGTTAGGCCTACAATCATGAATAGGGTGTTATACCTCTTCAAGCGTTTCTTTATATATCTTTATAGCGCTATACAGGCCCTAAATATAGTATATTATAGGTTATATAATAATCTCCGCTAGAGTCTATCTATATTTATCTATAAGATAGAATATAAGATTATAAATCTATATTATATTCCCTAATAGACTAGTAGAGATTTCTTATAATAGTTATTCTATTCTATATAGTTATATCTATCTATTAGTTATTATAATACTATTATACTATACTTAAATTATATATAGATAACTTATTAATATTATATAATTTATTAATAGCTACTTATAATAGCTAGGTTTTCTATTTAAGGTAGAAGCTAGATAATTAAGTTATAAATATATTTAAACTTTAAATAGTTATATTTTTATCTGTACTTATTAAATCCTATTAATATTATAAAGTCTATAGTATTAGTATCAGGTACTATAACTAATAGGTTGAATAGTTGAAAGATATCTAGCTATCTAGAAGGTATAAAGAATAGCTAAGTATATTGCCAAGGAATAATCCTTGGCAGCTCTCTATAGAAGCCTTCTGCAGATTATATCGTAATAATATACTGGGAATAAAAAAAGACGTCAACGCCCTCGTTAATATATAAGGCAAGAAAGTAATAACAAGGCAAGAAGGCAATTACAGTACCGCTACCTTATAGTTATTTACTAGGTCCTAGGCATTTCCTAATTCCTTAATATTTATCTATTAATTATAATAGGCCGTATAACCCCTCCACCTTACTAGGTATTCCATTACCTAGCCACGGCCTTTCCTAATAAGGCGCTTATTAATCAGCCGTTCTATCTCGAAGGATTTAGTACTATTAGTATCCCCTTTAACAAATACGGAGGGCGGCTCTTTAGGTCGGGGCTAAGAGAATAGGTTATTATCTAGGCACGGCTCTAACTAGGCCACGGTAAATACATTATAAATCCGCTAGTATATAGGTATAGCTAGGCGGTAGGCTAGGCGGCCGATACGCTTAATAATCTTAAAGGGACCGACGAACTATTAGCCGTATTTTCTACTTATAGCAGATGGGATAGAATACCCGCGGTAAAGACGGAGTTTTATACTATCTCTTACACGGAAAAACTAAGGCTAATAGCGGCGATTATAGTAGAATTTAGAATGTATTTAGGTAAATATAATTATGTCGGAGGCCTAGAGACGGGCGATGTCCCTTAGTATAGCCTATTTTTTATAGGCACTAAGGTCTAGCAGCTAATTAAGCGAAAACCTATAGGTAACGTCATTCAAGGACTAACTACTAGGGGTAGAGAGCGATTTATTATAGCTTACCTAGATAGCCGGGATAGTAACAGGCTAGTAAGCTATATTTTCTAAAGTAGATATCTAGAATTATAAGGTAATTTCTATAGTTTAGTTAGTACGCTTACTAGAGCTATTAGTCTACGGGTAATAAGCGGTTAAGTAAAGAAGTTTAACGCTAAGCTTATTAAATAAGGTAGTCTAGAGTTTACTTAGGAATTTACAATCTCTATTAGAGATTATTTACTTAAGGAGACCCTAATCTACCTTACGTAGTCTCCTTAGTAACCTATTAGCCTAGTCTACCGCGGTAAAGGTAGCTTTCCTAGGAATTAATGTGATTTTCCGGGAGAACTTATCTATAACCGTTAATATAGTATTATAGCCTTTTGTTAACGTTAGTAAGGTAAGAATAAAATTAATTATTAATATATAGAAAGGTACTAGCAGTAATATTATTAGTTATAGCGAACTATAAGGTAGATAGCGTAGGGTTTAATATAATTAGTATTATAGATAGTAGCTAAGAAACTCTCGAAGCTTCTTAATAAGGCCCTTAATATACTATTACCTAGATAAGACTTTATAGTATTTAGTAAACCCTATATATTCTAAATATATAATCTTAAGAAACGCTTTAATAGCTAGTCCTAGAATATATAAGTAGTTAGGTCTACCTACGTTAAGCTTCTAGATAAGTCTATTAGTAGCCTAACGGAAGGGAAGCTTTACGTAGTCTTCTACCTCGAGGTAGTTATTACTATTAAGGACCTTCTTTACCTTATATTATAATAAGTCTACCTCGAAGCCGTTAATAAGCTATTAACGGAGACCTAGGCTAATCTTAATAAGACTAGTAGTGGTATAGGCGTATCCCTATAGGGTATCGAGTTTACCCTCTTTATTCCCGGCCGCTTTTACGGCGGTAGTACTATAAAGTCTAGATAAGGTATCGGGAATAACGTGCTATTTCCTAGGCTTATAACGAAACTTAATATTATTAAATCGCTAGATATATTTAGAAGTACGGACTAGGCGAAGGTTTAGTTTAGCTATAGATAAAGTTAATATAGATATTTATTTTATAATCCTAAGGGCCGTACTATAGTCTATATAGACTATAGTCTACGGTATAAACTCTACTATATAGCGGACCTTACCTAGAACTTATATAATCCTAGCTAATTTAAGCTTAATAGGCTAATATCGTGTCTCTGTATCCTTTAGTAGACGACTAAGAAATAGAATAGGCCGAACTTAAAAATAACTAGGGTATTCCCCGTCCTTAATAGCGCCGTTAACGTGATATACTATTACGCTAAAACTGAAAACCTTACTAGTATTAAGATCTATAAATAGAATAATTTTATTATTAAAATATAATAGAAAAGTAGGAGACGATAATACCTTTTATAATACCTTAAAGGAGGTAAATTCTAACTTAGAGGCGTCTACTAATAGCTTCCGTCTTATAAAATTCTTATATTTATTTCCTACCTTAGGAGTTAATATAAGTATAAGGGTCTTTCTATCCTATAGGGGCTTAGAGATAGCCGCGTAGTAGGCGATATAACTATATAGCTAGCCTATTATTCCGAGATAAGTTTCCAGCTATAAAAGAGACTCTAGAAATAAGAGCCTTAATATAGTAAGAAGCTTATCTTCCGCCGTAGATAGCTTAAATAAATCGACCTTCTATCCTAATAGCTAGACTAAAGGGTATCTAAGGAAGGCTTTAATAGGATTTACTAATATCCCGTACTTTTATAGTATAGTAAATACTTATTAGAGATACTAGATATACTCCCCTAGAGTTCTAGAATAGATAATAATATTATTAATATATACCTTAGCGAATTTCTAATAGGTACGGAGGAGGCGGTTAATCTAATGCTAGATATAAGCTAGTAAGTTCTTATAACTTATAACGGCGATATTAAATAATTCTTAGCCTTAATAGCTAATAACTATAAGCTTATAGCGGTTATCAGGATATATACGCTAATAATAGAAAAAACTAGTGGTATTAATAATACTTATATATTTATAGTCTTTTATAGTAGCGATTATCTCTAATTATAAAGGTAAGGCGTAGATATTAGGGCGTATAATAGCGTTTAATCCACGGATATTAATAAATACGCGGCCTTTATATTTCCTATTAGGTATAGTTTTCTAGACGATAAAAATAGGGAAACTAAAGGGCGTTAACTTAATTATCTAACGGAGTCGGTCTTATTTATAGAGCTTATCGAAGTTATTATTAAGGACCTTCTTTAACTTAGTACTAAGGGGGTAAACCCTAGCCGTTTTAGGAACCTTTTATTCCTAATTAGACTTTAACGGAATTCTTATCTATTCTTCCTAGGGAACGTCTATGAAACTACCCTCTTCCTAGAGTTTTAGGAATTTATTAATAATATCGCGTATCGGCTAATATCTATTATAGATAGTAGTATTATTAGGTATAATAAAGTCTTTCGCAGTAGGTACTACCGTGATATTAGGCACGGTGGGCGTAAAGGCTTTCGTAGGAGGTATTAATACTAAAGGTGAAGGAGACGCTAACGTCGCTAATATTACTATTATAAAAGTAGTAACTACCTTATTAAAGACCTTTTAAAGCTAGCTAGTTTAATACTCGCTCTTTAGACGGCGAGTTACTAATTTTATAATATCCTTAATTCCAGACGTTATATAGTAATATCCGTTAAATTCTAATTCTTAAACTATTCCTAAACGATAGTTTTAAGGTACTATTACTACCTTATCTCCCTTATTTTTTACTAATATTACTAATAGAGAGGCGTTAATAAAATAGGTATAAGGAGATAATTCCTAATAACTATCAGGTTTAAAGAAATAGTTATAGTTCGGTAACGAGGTATAATATACTAGGATTTATATCTAAGAGTTAGGAGGTATAATAATTATTTACTTAATATAGACTAGGTATACTACTAGTTTTCCCCGTGCCTTTATCTATAATATAATATATATATTACAGCTACCTATTAAGGCCCTTGATTATAAGGCTAAGATATTAATCTTTTTAGGTACTATAATATCCGTCCTAATTAGTATATTTACCTTAAGGTCGTCGATAATATAAATCTCCTAGGGGGATATTATTATAATAGTATTTCTACCGTTATATTTTCTAGGTAAATAGAGAGGTAATATTATATATTCCGTAGTAATATACCTTATTAACCTAATACCTCTAACTATTATCGGGCTAGCTATTATATAAATTTATAAGTTAGGGATAGAAGCCTTTAGGTAGGCTTAGTTACCTAGGCTAATACTATAGCCGGTATTAAGGCATATAGAGTCTATTACGCTACTAGGTAATAGCCTTACCTTAGCTATTATATAATAGTATCCGCGGAAGGTATATCCCGTACTAACCTCCTTAGCTAAGTTTATAGAGGATATAATAATATTATTAGACTCTTCTACGGCGGCTTAAGTAAACCCTAGTTAATTACCTAGATAGTAGATATTAGGAGAATTAGGTAAAACCTAGGCGTTAGGAAATTCTAGATAGAGCGATATAGATACTTATTATCCTTTTCTAGAGCTACTAAGGTGTCGATATAACTAGTTTTTTAAGGAAAATAATATATAGTAACGCCGGTACCGATATATTAGAGTTATACTTATAAAGGTAAAGTATTACTCTACCTTATTATCTTATTAAGGCTAGTAGTAATTAAGGTCTTTACTAGCGTAGTAGTTATTATTTTCTAGGATTACCTTAGGTACGCCGACGTCTTCTAGAGAGGCTTAGGAAGACTTAGTATTATCTTAAGGCTAGGTTTCCTTAGTAGCCTAATAGGTTATACCTTAAGGACGGCGGGGTTAATATCCTATAGGACGACTTAACCCTCTTTTATATCCGCCTTAGTATCCGCCTCAAGAGCGGGGACTAAACTAGGTTATTATAGTCGTTAAGGTTAAACCTAACACGCTAGGAGATACGCTAGGGGTATTTCCTACTATAATTTATAGAGGTTAACGAGGTACTAGTAAAGGCTAATTTTACCTTACCTAATTATAGGGGTTAGGCTGATAGGTAGGTTTATTAGTATAGCCTTCCCCGTAGTTACTATACGCCGGAAATCCCTAAAAGAAGGGCGGCTAAAATAGTAGATAGTAAGGAAATAGTAGCCTAGAAAAACTACTTTAACGATTATTATTTTAGTACTAACCCGTCTTTACTACTAACTTTCTATCGGCCTAATACTACTTCTAAGAATACTTCTTAAGAGCTAGTTAATACTATATATCCGCCTTACTATCTAAGGCTTTAAGGAACTTACTAAGAGTCGTAGTTTCTATTAGCTCGTCGATAAATTATTAGTATTCTAAGGTAAGGTTATTCTATATAATAGATAACTAGTTAGGAATATCTTTAAAATTAGCGGCCCTTACGTATTATAAGAAGCTTTATATAAAGACTCGCGGTAATTTACCTTATCTTATATCTTCTTAGGTGTACTTCTCTATTTATAATTTAGAGATAGCGATAGATTATCTTTCTTTAAAGCGTTTAGTTAAGGTATTAGTCTAGGACTTTAATAGGGTAGTCTAGAAGAGATCCTTTTCTAGAGCCGTAAGCTCTATAGAATACTACTTATATACCTTACTACGTAGATATATAGGTAATATATTAAGGACCTTATTTTTACCCTTAGAGGCTACGAGATCTTATAGCCTATTAATAAACCCGTAGACGTCTTAATAGAAAGCGTAATATCCTTAGTAGATAATTACCCCTTCTCCTTCTATATTAGGAAAGAAATATCCTACGTCTTTAGCCTTAAGTTAGGTAGGGCTATTATTATTACCCTATCTATTAACGCCGTCCTAACTAGGGGGACCTAGAGGTCCTAGGGCACCTAGGGGACTAGGTTATAAAGGATTATACCTTATATAGCTTATAATAGCACGTTTAATAATTACCTTAATATTTTATTCTACTATTATATTTTTAGGGCTAATTAGTTGGCTATAAATAGCTTCCTTAGCTGATATAGCCCTAGTTATTATTATTAGGGTAGTCCTAGAGGAAGTTAATAGTAGAAAAGATAAAGGTAATAATAGAGTCGGTCTTATTAAAGAAGGATTTTTCCTAGCTAATACTAGCTCTAGTAAATAATAGCGAGCCGCCTAAATCTATTAGTTACGCTTAAATTTCTTAACTACGGTATAAAGTAATAGTTTATCTACTATCTAATTAGTTAGATAAAGGTCCTTAGTACCTACTTCTTCCCCGAGGCTAACTACCTTAAGAGAGGCGGATCTTAAGTAATAACGGCCCTAAGTAAGACCGCTTAGCCTAGGAGGCCTAAGATTTCCTTTAATAATTAAGGAGATAATTTAATAATTAAGATTATCTAGAAGGTTAGCGTAGACGTGACCGGAGGTAATAAAATTAGATAACTAAAAAGCGAGTATAATTATTTCCCTACTTATAGAAGCTAGCTTAAGGAGGGTTATCTATTTATAAGGCGTAGAAACTATTAACAAGATAAATATAATAAATATAGACTTAATAAACTATCTAGGAAGATAGCCTGATACTCTAATAAGATAGAATTAAAAAGGTGAGTCTATACGACGAGGCGGGATAAGCGGTGTGCGGGTATACCTGCCTTCTCCGGATGGCTGTCTTGGTAATGACGAATTTCGTTGGGGAAATTGTTGAGAACTTCTCGTCAGGGACGACGAGGCAACTAATGGCTGCGGAAGGCTTCAGATGATTATATAGCCTAACGAGTATGATATCAAGGGCCTTGTTGTTGTATGCAAGTAAGGACCTTGCTGAAGGCTGTAGCGGGCTGTATAGGGAGGACTGGTGCCGGGAATTCGGCTGGTGCTTGCTGGAGGCTCTCCGTCACAGCAGGCTGGTACCCGATCTGATGCTGTCTGACAGGGAGTGGTGTCGGACAGTAATGATAGGTGTTACTACCAATTATCAGGCACTATAACTGATGGGTTGAATAGTTGAAAGATATCTAGCTATCTAGAAGGCATAAAGAATAGCTAAGTACATTACCAAGGAATAATCCTTGGCAGCTCTCTGCAGAAGCCTTCTACAGATTATATCGTAACAATTAGGCGGGATAAGCTAGAAGTTAGAAAGAATTAAGACTACTAATAATAGATAGTTAGTAGCTATAATATATATAATAGATCTCGTATAGTTACTACCTAAGATAATATATAAATTATAGTCTAGCTACTTTATAAGTAAATTAAAGATATTTCTAGCTTCTTAAAGAGTAAAGCTAGACTTCTTAGGAGGAGGAGAAAATATAAAGCCTAGTATACTTAATACTATAAAATAAAATACGGGTAAGGATTTATTAGACAGGTTAAGGAGCCTATTAAGGATCTTATCTACTTCTATAAAGCTACTAGGCTAGCTATAGATAAAGAGTAGTAGAATAGCGTTAGTATAATTAGACTAGTAGTAGATAAAGTAAAGGGGAATAGGATTTATAAAGTTAGAATTTAGGTCTAGTATAACTATAGTTATAAATTACTTAAAGCTATAGATATAATTAATATAAATAGATTTAAAGAACCTAATTTATATAGTTAAGGATCTAGCCTAGCTAGGAATACCTACTATTAATTTATTAGAATTTAGGCTAGGTTAACCTTAGTAGTTACTAATTAGGACTAGTTAAGGGCCTTAGTAGACTAGTAGAGATTTCTTATAATAGTTATTCTATTTTATATAACTATATCTATCTATTAGTTATTATAATACTATTATACTATATCTAAATTATATATAAATAACTTATAAGTATTATAGAATTTATTAGATTATAAGCCTAGGTTCTATATAAACTTAAGAATTATATAAATTATATAATAAGCTTTTTACTAAAACTTAGGGTAATTTAAAAAGAAATATTCCTAAAACTATTTATAATAGGTACTATTATATCTAACTATTATAAAATTTAAAAGCTTAAAGGTACTAAGAATTATAAGTTATAAAAGATTATTATACGTGTATTACTTATAATTAATAGTATATTTAAGGTTATTAGACTAGAATATAAACTATTAATTAACCTTAACTAACTTATTACTAGAGGAGTAAAACTACCTATTAAGTAGGTAGATAAGGATAAATAGGAAAAATATACTAATTTAAAGGAATAAGTACTTACTACTATTTATATTACTATATTACTATTAGCCTATAATATAATTAAAACTCTAATAATAGTAAAAGAAATATAAGTTAAATTAAAGTTATTATATAAAATAGATTTTTATACTATTAAGAAAGTAATATACTCTACCTTATATAAGCTTTATTTAGACTAATTTAAAGACCTTTATACCTACCTTAATAAATTTAAGGAGTATATAAATAAGCTTTTATAAATAGGGAGTTTACTAGAAATAGATTTCTAGATTATAGTCTTTAAGAGGGGCCTATTAAATAATATAAAGAAAGTAGTCTATATACTTACTAAGATTACTTAATCTAGGAAGAAGTTATAGGATTTTAAGTATATTATTATAGTATTAGTCAATAGGTTTATACCTTTAAAGACTAAAGCATCTAAGGCTTTTATTAGTAATTTTAATAAATAGTTAAGATAAGGCTAATATTAAAATAAGCCTAGTAATAAAAGCTAGGCTAATAATAATAATATATATATATTCTATAACTACTAGTATAGTATAAAAGACTACTAGTATACTAATCTAAAAAATATACTAGAAAGATTTATTCCTAAAATAAAGAAAGAGCTAGAGGTATAAAATAAATAATACTATTAAGATAGATATCCTAGTTATTAATAAAGTAAATAAAAACTAGATAAATAAAAATAGAATAAATCCTATACTACCTACTTTAAGTATAACTTATAATAAAATAATAAGTCTTATAAGATTATTATTAACTTAAAGGACTAGGAGTATATCTTCTAGGATTAATTTAAGTTTACTAAATATTTACTAGTCTAGAACTATATAATATTAGGACTAATTAGAGGTAAACTAATAAAAGTTAAAGGGATTAAAATAGTATTAATCCTAGTAATTATTAATAATAAGGTTAGTATATTCTTACTAACTAATATTTATTATATACTAAATATTAAATATAACCTTCTATCTATTATATAACTAGACTTATAAGGCTATATATATACTAGTAGTAGAAGGAAGAATATATTCTATAATAAATAAAGTAAGGAGGTATTATAAGCCTTCCTATATAACTATATATACCAGCTAGATACTATATAAATCTACTAGGTAAGGGTATTTTACTCTAAATTAATAGTCCTAACTAAGAATAATACGTCTTAGACTTAATAGTATAAAAGATATAGATATATTAATATAAAAGCTATAAAGGCTATAATATATACTATTAATATTAACTATAAAGCTACTAATTACTTATAAAAGTATAAGAAATAGGAATTATATAAGAGTTATATATTAAAGAAAATTATTTAAATACCTTTATAAATACTAATTTCTAGAGTTACTATCCCTAGCTAATACTAGTATATTAACTTAGTATTAGTAAGCTATATAACTACCCTTAGGGGGTATATAAATATAATAGTATTTATATATAAAGTAATAGGATTTACTTAAATAGATTATATAAATAGTAGAGTAGAGTTATTATAAAAACTCGAGTTCTAAATAAAATATTAGAAAGACTAGGAGTATAAAATAGCCTTTATTTAGAATAATAATAAACTAGTCTAGAGTTATAAATATTAATAAATCTTCTAGGAGTATAAGATATTTATTACCCTATTAGTACTATTTAACCCCTATTAGAATAGGATTATTAAATAGAAGAATTAGATACTATTTAGTAAAGTTAAAATAGTTCTTATTAATACTAGACTATTATAAGAGTTTTAGGGTAAAGCTATCTATTATATTAATTATATCAAAAACCTTATACCTAGTAAGGATAAGAAGTCCCCCTTTAAGAAATAGTATAGTTATAAGCCTTAATTAATATACTTAAAGCCTTTTAAATATTAGTACTACTTATTTAATATATTACTAAAATAAGAAGAAACTAGATAATAAAGCTATTAAATACTACTTCTTTAATTATAATTATAAGATTTTTACTACGTATAAGATATTAAGAGATAATATATTACTTAACTAGTATATATAGTATTTAATAAGAATACTATTACTACACTATTAATAGATAATAATAAGCTTCTAATAAAAGAAGACTTAGATAATAATAATATAATAGACCTCATAGGATAGCTCTAGTCTAATTAATTAGATAATAGTAATTAGGTCTTAGAGGGAGTAACTACTCCTAATTAATAGGGTATTAAGGAAGTATTAGATAATACTAGTAATAGAATAGTAATAATATATCTATCTAGCTAGTTAGTAGTAGGCCTAACTAATAATATAAGTAGGCTAAATAGCTTAAATAAGTAAGAAATAGATAATTTACCTAAATTAAATTAGAATAAGTTAAATAATTAGACTATTAAAAATAGCTAAGTAGAGTTAAAACTATTAACTAATTAATATTAGAATAGTTAGAATAGTTTAATATACTAAATTACTACTATAATACTATTAGCTATTATTAATAAGTAATTATCTTAAAATAATAAATCTTAAAGAATTATTCCTAATATATTATATTATTCTAGTTATAATAAATTATAGATTAATTATAACTAAATAAATAAGAGGGGTATAAAGTCTTCTAATAACCTTAATAGATTTAAAGTTATACTTACCTATATTATTACTAGTATTAAAGAGCGTCCCTATCTAATATTAATAGATAAGGCTCTTAGTAGACCTAATAAAGATAAATAGTTTACTACTATAAAAGAAGGACTAGTAAATTATAATAAATAGATAATATAGTAAGAATTATATTAACTACCTTATAAAGTATATATCTTACTAGGAAGGTAGGTCTTATCCTATAAATATAGGCTAATAGGTGAAATTAACTAGTATAAAGTATAATAGGTAGTTAAAGGCTTTTATTAAATTAAAGGGATTAATTTTAATAAGATATTCTTATTAACCTTAAAGGTATTATTATAGTAACTCCTCTTAGCTCTAATTACTAAGTATATATTAGTTATTAAGTATTTAGATATTATTATAACCTTCTTAGAATCACTTATTAAGGTAGAAATTTAGGTAGAGTAACCCTACTACTTTATTAATAGCTAATTAAGATACGCTTATAAATTAAATAAAGCTTTATATAACCTTAAATAAGTATCTTATAAATAGTATAAAATCCTTTATAAGGTACTTAAGTCTCTAGATTTTTAGTATCTTAAGTATAATTATTATATAATTATTAATACTATTATAAAAGTTATTATTATAACTTATATAAATAACTTACTATTTATAATATATAACTAAGACCTAATTACCTAGATAAAGAAGGAACTTAATAAGAGGTTTAATACTAAATATATAAGAGACTTAAAAGACTATTTAAAAGTAAATATTATTAAAAATCTAGATAACTATTCTATTTAAGTTAACTAATTAAATATATTAATTAATTATTAAAATAGCTAGGTATAAAAAAATATTTACTAGTAAAGTTAGTTATAGAATAAGTAAATATTACTATTACCTCTAATATATTACGATCCCGTCTAATAGTAAGGGAGAAGTAGGGTAAGGAGAGCTAGCGGTAGTAATAATATAAGAACCTAATTATTATTCGGTATCCCCTTAGGATAAGTATAACTTAGTTAAGAGAATAACTATTTTAAGTTAAGTATAAAGCTCTTAAACTATAGGTAAGGATTATAACTATATAGTAGAAGGAAACCCCTCGCTTAACTAGCTCGCTAGGCTCGCTTAATATTAAGCTACCTAAGCTAACTAAGCGCTCCCTAGGATCGCTCTATTAGTAGACGAGTGATCCTGCGATCCTATTATATAATAATCCCTAGATTATTTATAATTATAACACTACCCCTCCTTTCTAACTTCTTTATCCTTAAAGTTTCTTTATTAGTTAATATCCCTATACCTTCTTATAAGTCTAAAACTCGATTAATCTTATATAGCCGTATCCTTAAGGGTAGAGTCGTAGTTATAATAGCTTATAGGCGCTATACTCTATTATATAAAGAGTATTAGTTATTATTACTATTAAAATATTACGTAGAGTATATTTATCTTAATAAAAAGTATAAACCTCTGGAGCTAACGGTAAACTTCTTAATTATCGATAAGGTAATAAAAAAACTAGATAAGGAAGAACTAGAGACTAAAGCGGTTTAAGTAGCCGTAGTAGAGTAGCTACGTATAATATAATCGAAGCTTTAACGGCTTTAGAAATAAAAACGCTTTCTAAAAGAGTATAAGTAAGAAATTTTCGATAAGGGTCTCGCTAATATAAAAGAACTCGAGCGTCTAGAAGAGCTCGAAAAGGCGTAAGGGGTATAGAAGCTAGCCGGAGAGGCCTCATCTAGTAATTAAGCGTCGTTCCCTACTAACGACTTCCTTATAATATTACCTAAGTTTATAAAGCGGTTACTAGCTAAGTTAGTCTAGGATTTAGCCGGTAATATTACGATAAGTATTAGCTAGAGGTCTAAGCTTTTACTACCCTACGTAACTAGCTCGCCCGCTTATTCTTTCTCTAGTTTATAAGGTATATAGTCTTTATTATAATAATTCCTCTAATCGGCTTATATATAACCGGTTCTTTTTATAATTATAAGCGTCTTACGTACTAAGTTCTTCTTAGGCCGCCTATAATATATTACTATATATCCCTTCTAATTATACCTATAATACCGATGTTCTTTATTTAAATTCTTTTTATTCTAGGACACCTCTATAATATCTAAGTCTATTAGCTCTAGTCTATAGGAGCTCCTATTCTTAGCCTTTAAATATCCCCTAGACCTTCTAGTATTAATATATTAATCTTATTATAAGTCTTAGAGATACTTATCTACCTCTTTTATAATACGGATTAATCCTATAAGAGAGTTTATCTTCTCCTTATAAACTATTTCGCTTTTTATAATATCTTTTAAACCTAAGTAAAACTATAAATAAAACGTAGTATTATTCTATTTTAAGTTTATAATAAACCCCTAGAAATTAGAAGTATAGATAGTAACGGATATTATCTAATATAACTTCCTAATTTCTCTATCCGTATACGCTTCTTTATTAGTAATCCCGTATAAACTCTTAAGTTTCTCTTTAAACTTTATATAACTCTTAAAGATTATTTTTATCTCTCTATTAAGTATATTACCTAGGTCCTAGTTATCTAGCTATTCTTTCTAATAAGGTCGGAAACCTTTTATAACTCTCCCCCGAAGATATAATAATATATATAGTACCTTATCTACCTCTCTTAAGAACTAAGTAGAGTTAAATAAGATATATAACTTAACTTATATTAAAAAGTCTTTAAGCTCCCTAGGTGAACCGTCGTATATTTCTAGCGTTAAAACCTTTAAAGCCTTAGTTAATATAATAGTACTAAGCTATTTACCGGTATTAACTACCGAAGGTATAGGTATTCTAGCTAACTTTCTTATAATTAATATCTTTATAAATATCTCTATTATCCCTATACGTAGGGTAGGTCTTACTACTAAATCGATATCTTAATAAGCTTACTACTCTATTATATACTACTAGGGTTCCTCGTAGATATAATACTTAAAGTATTATAATCCCGTCTAACGGTAAGGGAGAAGTAGGGTAAGGAGAGCTAGCGGTAGTAATAATATAAGAACCTAATTACTATTTAGTATCCCCTTAGGATAAGTATAACTTAGTTAAGAGAATAACTATTTTAAGTTAAGTACGAAGCTCTTAAATTATAAGTAAGGACCGTAACTATATAGTAGAAGGAAACCCCTCGCTCGACTAGCTCGCTAGGCTCGCTTAATATCGAGCTACTTAAGCTAACCGAGCGCTCCCTAGGATCGCTCTATTAGTAGACGAGCGATCCTGCGATCCTATCACGTAATAATCCCTAGATTATCTATAGTCGTAATATAATAGCTATATAGCCTCCTTATTTAAAAGGGAGGCTTATTAGTCCCTTATAAGAGTACTTAATTAGCTAAATATTATAATTAAGCTAGATATTATATATACTATTAGTAATCTAAGTTATTTACTTAAGAACCTTACTTTATAATATATAAATATAGTAAAAAGAGTATTATATTACCTATTAAAAATAGTTAATAATAGTCTTATCTATTAATTAGGTAGTAATAATAGCTTAGAGGGTTTTACTAACGCGTTATATTATAATAATTATAAGATATCTTATTCTACTAGGGTATATATCTATAAACTATTTAATAGCTCTATTACCTAGTAATCTAAATTATAAAAGCTAGTAGTTATATTTATATATAAGTTTAAATATATTACCTAGTAATCTAAAGTATAAAAGCTAGTAGTAATATTTATATATAAGTTTAAATATATTATAATAGTAGAGGTATATAAAGAAGCTTTATATCTAGGCCTTATACTTATAATAAAGCTATTATAACTAAAGGCTAAGTATAAAATAGGTATAAAGCTAGTTAAATTATAGAGTTAACTAAATAATTTAAAGAGTATAATTACTTTAAATAAAATTAGGTATCTTATAATTTAATTATAATAATTAAAGTATTTTAAAGAGGTTATAAAGATATAATACTAGTTAAAAAAGCTTAAAAGGTAATTATAAGTTAAGTAAATAAAATTATACTTAAAATTTTATCTTATCTTACTAAAATTTATAAGGAAATTATAGATTAATTAAAGGCTATTAAGGCCTATTAAGAACTTTACTTAACTTAAAAAGTTATAGATCCTAATAGCTTAAATATTATTATTAAAACCTTATAAATAGTTATATTATATAAGAAGCTTAAGAATTAAAATTAAATAGTAGATCTCTATAAAGATAAAGTAAATAAGTAGTATTAAATTAAAGGTATAAATAATTAAAATACCTTAATAGTACTCTACTCTTTAATAGTAGGCTTTAAAAGTATATAAAGATATATTAAAGTATAGTAATTAATAAATAAATAGATTAAAGCCTAATAAAAAGAATCCTTAGATTAAGCTATATTAATACCCTTAAAGCTTAAAGGATTAAGGCGCGTATCTATTAAAAAGCTAGTAACTTAAATAAAGTATAATAAATCTTTAATTATATACTTTTAATAAGGTTTTACTTTCTAGCTTAAGATATTATATACTATTTTATCTTTATCTCTTTAAGTATTATTTTTATAACTTATACTTACCTCCCTTATATAATTAAGCTCTTTTATAAAGCTTAGATTAAAGGTAAGACTATTAAAGGTAGTAAGTATTAAATTATCCTTACTTATCTAGTTATATTAATTACTAGAGGGCTAGTAATAAGATCTACTTATACGCGGTATTAGCTATAAACCTATTACTTATTAATAGAGTTAAGAGGACTTTAATCTAAATGTAATTAGAATTAAACTAAGATATAATATAATAATAAAGCTCTATATATAGAATTTTTATATACGCTGCGAGCGCGCCCTTAATATATATAATAATACCTATCTTAGTTCCTACTAGTAGTATTAGCTCTATATATAAGAGACTCTAAGTTAAGAGATAGAAGGTATTATACTAAGTAGAAGAGTTAGAATAATAGGCTAAGGCTATCCTTCTAGCTAAGAGGACTATAACTACGCGTAGAAGTAGGAGTAGTAACCCTATAATTATAGGTATAACTAATAGGATTTTAATATAATCTACTCTCTCTTATAAGTAGATTATTATATAGCCTAGTACTAAGAAATAGTAATATAATAGTAGTAATAAAGCATATTTATACCCCTCTAATAACTCTAATAGCTCCCTCCTATATATTTATAAAAAGATATATAATAATTCTTAATAAAAGTATTATAAGTCTTCTATTAAGTTATTAGTAGTAGTAACCTATTATTATAAGTTAAATAAGAAAGAATACCTTAATACTAGATGATATAAGAGAGGAGTAGCTAGGGTAATAGTAGATTAATAGGAGGGCTAAGGGTATTTATTAATATTATTTAAACTATATAAGAAAGGGTAAGAGGGTAATTAAGAGAGTATAAACCTTTTAAGAGTAGAAAAGGGGTTATAGCCCTAGTAAGAGAGAAGAGTATATAGATATTAAGATCTAATACTAAAATAATATAAAGTATAAGGGAGAGGATAGTATATAATATTTAAAGGCTTAAAAGTATTATAATAAATAGGGTAAGTAAGAGAGGTTTTCTTCTATAATTTATAGTTTCCTCTTAATAAACTAGAGTTAGAATACCCTTATTAGCTCTAAGTAGCTAGATAGTAGAGTATAAAATATAAATATAAATAAAATTAATTACTAGAGATTATAATACTATATAATAATAGAAGGATATAAAAGATATTATTAATAAGGCTTTATTAATAAAGTAAGCTTAATAAATTAATCTTATATTATTAACATTTATTATAATATATAAAAAGCTTCTTTTGAAAGTCTATTATAAAAGGGGTAATATTAAGACTTAAGCTTATATTAATAGGATTAAAGTCTTATAAAGCTTTATAACTAATTATATACTAATTTATAACTTTAATATTATAATATCTCTAGAAAATTAAAATAAATAAAATTATACTTATATATTATAAGATTTATAGAACTTACTTAAATTCTATATATCCTTTATTATTTATATATTAAGCTCTCTACTTTATATAATATTATTTATTATTAAGTATAATTATATAAATCCTTCTTTAATTAAGGATTAATTATTTATATTTATTATATATTAGCCTTCCTTCTATACCTCTTAGATATTTAATTCTATTATACTAAGGGCTAGTTATAGACTAACTACAAGGAATTAAATTTAAGATTAAATTTATAAAGTTATATAATACTAAACCTATATAAGATATAAGCTAGTTATAAGTAGTTTAATAATTTAAGTTAAGACTAAAAATAACCCCTAAGTACTAAAAAATAGTTAGTCTAACTAGTTATAGTTATTAATATCTTAGCTAATAGCTAGGTTAAGGGAAGCTATTAAGTAATAGTATATAAGTATAAAAGGTAGCTTATAAATAATTTTATTAAAAATAAAAATATTTAAAGGTATTTATAACTAATTTATATCCTTTACTTTCTTATATTTATTTTTCCCTTAATATTTTATAGTAAGGTAGGGTAAAATTTTATTTAATAAAGAGATAATATTATCTATTAAAAGAATATTATAATTAATATTTTACCTTAGATTACTTAAGATATAAGTAGGGTACTATTTCTATAGCTTAATAAGATATAGTTATAAGTTATATTAAAAGAGCTCTTCTACTACTAAGCTATTAATCTTACTTATCTACTAGAAGTAGTAAAGTCTAGGTAGTAGATAATTAATAAGGGTAGCTTAAGCTAAGATATTACCTTATAGTACTTTATTATACTCCCTTAATACTCCCTCTTACTCCCTTAGTACTCTCTTTAAAGCGTCCCTACTCCCTTTTTAGATCTAGAATAGTAATTTCTAATTCTAAGTTCGGGGTATATATAATATATATATATATATAGAGTACCCTTATATAAGAAGAGTCTATTCTAGACTAACCGTTTTTATAGTACTTAGTACTAGATTTTAGTATTAACCCGACTCGCTAAACTACTTACAGCTAGCTTATTACCTATATAGGTTTAGCGTTGCATAATAATCATGAATTCGGTTCCAAATAGAACCGACGCGGTTAGTCTAGTCTATTCCAAGGGCTAATAAGGTTTCCCGGCGTGCTTCGATTATCAGGGTAATAGAACGTGTATTTATTAGATATATTGACAAGGATGACGAATATCACGCCTCATGTTCGCGTTAGTCCATGGCATCGAAAATAGGTACGTACGTTTACTGGAATGACTTCGCCACTAGCTCGAACTTCGTCTACAAAAAGGCTATCGATTCTACTTTTTATTTACAGAAGCTTCATACTTAGTCTTCACTTTCTACTTCCTTTACGTACATCTTCCTTAAGTGGCTATAATCTTCACGCTAATACTATCTCTTTATATATTACTTAAGGCTTTTCTAATAATTCTTACTAACTGTCATCGTCGAGACTTGCCCTCCATCCTTGATCATCTCACACTCAGCTCCTTCACCCACCTTCTATTAAAACAACTCCCTTCACCTTCTTTTCCTTCCTCTTCTCCTTCTTCAACTCCCAATAGCAGCACCTTCTCCTCATCACCTCTTGATCCGCAGCTCCAATACATGAACGCAAGGTAGACGACGCCAAGCACAGACGGCCTGAGGGGAGGACACAGATGGATGCAGTGGAAACGATCTTGCGAAAGAGTACTCAGAGCGCACATCATCGATTGCTAAGAGGCACGGACACCAGAACGACGCAATAAGATGGTCCAGCTTAGTAGCCAACAATAGAGATGAAGGAGCGTGGTCCCGGATCGAGCAGCAACGAGGCAGGCCCCGACCCAGGATGGAAGGCGTTAGACCTAATGGACGATGGATGTGCAGATTGTCAGAATTTCTTGTTCTAGCCGACTTATCCCTTCAGATGAATATCCTCGAGGAGCGAGAGACCAGCTGCGAAGACCTCAGATTCGTAAAACGGAGTAGGGTGTCAGACGGAGAATTATTATGAGCTTCTCCTGGAGAAGTGCAGTCCTGATCGCACTAACTCTAAATATAAGCCCACGGTCCCATACTTATCCATCACTAACCAGCATCCGTCTTTGGCGACGGAGAAGACGACATTCTCTGCATAGACTTTGCAAAAAGAACACCTCAGGTGAGGTGTCGAGCCGGCAATAGCCCCTTCATTTCACGTCCACAAGCGTTCCGACTCTCAATGCGTTTATGGAAGCTCACAATGAAGCTGTTGCTGTGCGAGATCGACGCCCATAAGCTGAAGGGAATACCGCTGTACCGGAAGGACGTTGTTCCTGTCATGAGGTGCCGTGACTCCAAAGCCACTGCCAGACTTTCTAGCACTTCATAGAGTCTTATTTTTCCTCAAGCAGCCTACTTCGAAGCCGAAGACACTCGAATTGCTGTGTCTACAAGATAAACCGTACCAACATGTCCGGCGGTAATCCAGACAGATCCCCCCATCCCACCGTCCTTGTCCCCGTCCTGGTACACCAGAGTCCGTGCATCGCAGCTGATATGTATGCAACAGACGCTGGTTCCGGCTCGATGCTGGCCTACCGAGGAGCTCGCAAACCTGAAAGACCTCACACAAGCGGCTCGGATTCGCCATCTGGACGACTCAATTCAGGTGATGTTGAATCACTCTGATAGATGTAAAACAATATGAGATTTTGCTGTGCTTTAGTGGTACGAATCAAAACTTTCAACTCTGGTTAATCTAGATGACATAATTGGCAAGACAAAGACCGGTGTTCGAGATTCCATCGGGAAGGTTGCGGGATGTTTTTGAGGAACTTTTCTTGGCCCAGGAGAAGACGATGTCTCCCGCGTCAGACTCGACTACCAGGGCCCTCCAATCTGACCACCCCTGCATCAAGTCCTTCTAACGTGCCCACGTGGATCCATACGCAAGATACGCTGGGTCCGCATTGATACTCGCATACCAAGCACCTCGCAACCCTGAATTCCCCGGCGGTCTATCCTTATGGTACGTCTTGTTCGGAGAATGAGAGTTTTTTTTGGTGGGGAAATCGCTGTAGAGATAGGTGGATGAAGGAGATGACTAGGGGCATGCGGCTCGCCTTTTTATGGATATGTGGCTGGTGGGTGGTTTATTCATCATGATTCGGGGAATCCTGTTCGAGGATATAAGTGTTTTGGGGAATGCAAATGCTAGTCAGTTGTTAGAAGAGTTTTACAGCAGGAAATTTGAGCTTGCCTTTTCCGATGAATAATTACTCCATAAGTTGTTATATACCCTCCCTGCCGTCAAATGGTCCGAAGTCGTTCCCTACCTATCAAGCTTCGTGCCCAGCTACCCATCATCCCACCCTGGTTCACTCTGTTGGGGTTCATTGTTGTAATATGTCTAAGTGAAAGAAAGGTTCGCGTATGGAGTCTCCCTCCAGAATATCGTCTGGTGGATTGAGGTCTGTCAAGCCATCCAATTGGATGGTTTGGATTGATCCCTTGGAAGGACGTCCACCTTTGGGGTATTGTATATCTTTTGCCTGCATATTTCCGGTGTGGCGCTCTAATGGGCATGGATTCTAATTTACCGTTATCGTGTCGAAGCGAAAAGATGAGTGGCCGCGCAATATACCTGGATGATAGCGCTCTGGTACCACTTCCGAGGGCGTCCTGCAACAATATTGCAAACTGCAAGCCGATAAGATATCCTTAGGAGGGGGGGTAAGCAGGTGTACGGCTACCAACTTGCGCGGGACGAGCTCCGTTCAGAACCCTGCATCATTCATTTTCGTGATACTAGGCAGCATATACTCGAGGTGCATGCAAGTGTCTGCAATTGGACACGGAATGTTTAAAGCCACAAATCCTAGCGTATACCTGATTACACTTACCAAGGCTTCTGCATGTATAGGCCTAGGCTTCCACAAGGCAAACATACGCATCAGAGGGGGGGCTGATTTATTGCTTCCCTGATGCGAGTGTCGTAGAAAGCCACATAGTCTTGGGTCCTACTCCTACATGGCACTTAGTTGGCGTCAAACCCCAGAGATCGGACTATACGAGACGAGACACCGACTACTCACCGAACACATCGTCAAGGGTGGTTCGATGGGCTCATCCTGTTGTAAAAGCTCGTGTATGGCGTAGACACGGTGTGTACGCTGCTGGAGACCACCTCTTGCCGCCAGTCCGTTGCAGGCTTGTAGGAACCACCGCCTTCGTCCAAGGCTCACAACGATCACCTTCTCCACTTCCTGATCTCCAGCTTTCTTTGCACTGACAGAATCAAATGAGCTTGCATGAGCTGCTGCAGCTGGAACACATTAGCGACATCCATATTCCGACCTCTCGAAACAATGAATTCTCTCTGTCCGCCACCAAGGCGCCTGCATGGCTGTGTAGCGGGCCCCACCCATAGTCCTGTCAAGTGAAATTGCTCTAGGAAGTCTGAGCCTCCCTCGGCGCGCTCCATTGCAGCTTTCCGCCCTTAGTCTCCGACTTCAAGCAAAACCACGTATGTGTGTGCATATCGCGAAGTAATTGAATGGTCCAAAATCTCGCTACCCTCTGAGCCCCTCGTCTTATGGCACCACCATCGAAACCGTTGTCCCGTGCCTCCTCCGCTGCATATTACTAAGACCCAGAGCTGGATGAGTCGAATTCTCCATACGAATCGGGTGTGTTGCAGCAGCTGTTTCCGTATTGGGATCGGTACGCTTAGGCGCAGCAAGCTAAGTTCTTGGACCGTTGATGGGGAACTGGCAATTCGTTCTTATATCCCATGTCCTGGTACGGCACATTTAAAAAGCTTATATTCTCTTACATACAGAACATTTCCTAGAGAGAATATTCTTATCTAGTTCCCTATCATTTTGACCGACTATGTCTCGGTCTTACCAATTCACACGATTAAGAGAATTGATTATGATGCAGAACAAGGCAAAAATCCACGTGTCTGATGACAAGCTTTCTCACCCTCATGCACGTATCGCGCATGATTTTTCGATAAGTGTGTGTTCGGGATGATGGTCGAGTCCGATTCCACTTGCATGACTTCTCCGCTCTCGTTCTTCAAATCCCTCCCGCCCAACCAGACTTTTTCTCAAACCAAAATATAATTTCGGTCAAGCCAGTTTGTTTTCTTATAAAACACATCCAGCAGCTATACATAGTCATGGGGTGTCAATACAAGCTTCTTCTGGTATTGCTTATGGCAACCCTTGTCTTTGTTGGCTCTTCGTCCGCAGCTCCAACATTGGGCTGCAGTCGTTTTTGCACGGAGTCTGAATTGAAGATCACAATCCCATCGAAATACCAACCACATACGCCCTTCAAGCGATCCAACAAACAGGATGTCGCCTTCTCTGCGAACGCTGCCGCTCTGCCAGTCACGCAACAGAATAACACGGACATAGCCAGCTCAGTGGACGGCAACGTTGCTCACACGCCATCGAGCTGGCGTACATGGCTGCCTACCTTGGGGACAATATTGGACTCCACTGTTCATGTCATCATCATGATTCTAGGGGTTCTCAATATAAGTATAAATCCAGGGGTTCATGGTGAGCAACATGAAGTGCGATCCCTGGGAAGATGTGTGTCTTATACGTCTCGATAGTGTTTCATCGTCGACATCGCGATCTCGGTAGATACGGATGGCCTGTATAGTACTATACTGGGTGAGTGTGCTGAGTCAGATATAGCCTGGATCTGTACTGACTTCCATATTTCACAGCCATTAATCATCCACCACCTCGGCAAGATATTTGACGATATGAATCACAGCCCAAACGAATTTCAAGGATGGATGAAGTTGATTGTATGACTGTAACAATATGTTTGGGCTGAATCGATACTGGAGAGGCTTTGATACTCACCTTGAATTGAATCTTCGAGACCTGAAACACATGCTCCCAATCGTGCTTGTAGCCATCCCTTTGCCAGCCTAGCTGAGTGATTGTGAACCGCACCGTATGCACCTCATTCTTTAAATTCCTCCAGGTTCGTCATAACCAAATTTGACCTGTCTGATCCGCCTTCGCCGCGCCCTATGGGTCACCGTTGTGATCGCCACCGCAGTCTCTGGGTGGGAGTCTTTGATTGCGCCAGCTCAGCGCCTCGTATTCGGAATTGTCAGGGAGGCCACTCAATACTCCAGTCTGGCCAAATAGCAGTGACAGCCTAATCCTTGGCAGGCTGCTCCGAGGGTTAGCATGTAGGTACCAGCCTTATGCAGGCCGACAGAATCCACCGACAGTAGCTCAATGCACCCCACTTATGCGAAGCTACGTAGATTGCCCGCTCGCATTGCCAACTGCCGAGACATGAAAATTAAATGTTGTTCGATCCAGGGGCCACAGCACTGGTGCCTACACCCCAGTATTTGCATTCAGTATTCTGGTCAGACCCAAGTGATCTTTCGAAAACGCATTCGCTGCAAGGAAATTGCGCTCGGACGGCCTCGTGATGCGACATAGCAGCTTTATCGACACGTAAGAATTGTCTCTGTGATCGATGTCGCCCGAGCGGAGTCATCACTTATCAGAGAAAATATGACCGATAGTCGGAATTTCGAGCAAAGCTCATCGTTGTGCCTGACTCAGTAATTGTCATCCTTGACTATAGACGTAATAACCACGTCACAGGGCTATGATAGCGAGGTTCCGCTTCGTGTCTTGAATAGCATCGCAAATTTGCCCCGTCGAAAAATAAATCAAGATTCTCACCGCCATTTCGTTACGACTGTAGCTGAATGGAGTGGAAGAACTCGATCTCATGCTACTTACCGCACGTCAGATAATGTCTGGCAAATGTCCCTGCATAGGATCTGCTGCGTGGCTCGAGTCCGGTGACGATCGGGAACAGAATGACTGGCCGCACATTCTGCCACGTATCTCGTGGCAAATAAATGTGAGTTTATGATTTTTGGAAGTATGACGTTTTCGAAAGTCTTGGAATTAGATTGACAGTGTACGAAATGTTGCGCACATAACGTTGTTTATTATGTGGTGTTCGACAGCTAAGACACGCGCCATGTTGACATACCGTTGCCAAGGGAAAAGAAGCATTTGATGACCCAGTCTCTCTTCCGATATTGCGTGATCGATGAGAAAACGTGGTGCAAAGTTGTTTTCGAAGTATTGGAGCTGAAACCCCGATCGAAGGATAGGGTTCCAAAGTATTTCCTCCAAAGGCTGTTGTTTCGGTGTTAATCTTCATTCATCCAATGGCTTGGGACAACGAAGCATCCTCGGAGCTACCATTCCTCATGATGTGAAGTGTTGTAGGAAGGACGGACTAAAGTCTGTTTCGATAGGTACTTGAGTCACGTGATAGCGCGGTGGTCTAGTCTTGATATAGGCTAGGGTGAGAATCGCCACATCCGCGTGCCAGCTATACGTCGAACTACGCGAATGTCAAGAGAAAGGGGAGTCCTTTTGTACGACGTGCATAATAGCGAGCCTCCAGCGAATTTTGGGAGACTCACGAGCAGATTGAAGAGACCAGGCATATTAACTTTGACCGAGCATTAATACTAATATTTTGTTTGTCTCGGCGTATTGGGCGGAGCAATCCGATTCTTCTCTGGAGTCTCCCACTCAAGGCTACTACTGGGCCTGCATGATCAAGGTCCGGCACTCACTGCCTTAGTTGTAGCTGCTAAGCGCGGGGATCTTCAAATGAAGACATGCCTTGCAGGGGACGTGGCATAGATACTCGAATGTCGACATCCTGTCGATACGCATTCGTGAGAAAGGCCTCATCCAGATCTGGGGGCTGAGTCTCGCGAATTGAAGACGAAGGATTTGGACGAAAGGAGACCTGAGCTGATGAGTACCCAGCCTGTCCCGCATCAACTAGACGTGGCGAAATCTTCATAGGCATTGAATCTCTCCCGCTGGTACTATGTCTCCCATCAAATTTTGCAATCTCGCGCGCGTAGCGAAGACCCTTCTTGTCGTGCATTTGTTGATAGATTGCCTTGCACCAGTCCAAACCCATCCCGGGGTGTCGGCGTAAAGAGAAGAGCGCCATCCGCAACGCAAACAGGCTTTTTTGCGCGCCAAGGAGCCCCATGCTCTCGTCCAAGCAGTATGACATCGAGCGCGTGATGTCATTTGCATACTCAAGACGTATGCGGTCACCGTGATGGCTGAGTTGTTGTTGTGCCATAGATTTTACATCACCGGAGTGAAGGGTTCGGGCCTGCAGCAGAGGGGTGTCGACGGACAAGACGGCGCCGCAGGTGATCGCGATTGTGTTACTGAGCACTATTCGAAGGGCCCAGTATGTGACTGTAATGTTTGCTATGCGGAGAGTGGGGAAGGCGAAGGGAGGCAGGGAGCCTAACTCAAGACCTTCTCGGGATTGCCCACCTTCAAAAGTTGAAGCTTGATTTAGACGCGAGCAGTCAATCCAGTAAAGTGGTGATGGGCACTCTGATAGTAGTTCTCGGTACCAAACGTCCATTTCGGTATTCAGCCTGGAAAGACGGTCTAGGAAAGCTAACAACGATGAGATGCTTGCGTTAGAGTCCAACAGGGTCTTGTCTATCTTCTCGAGCAAAGCTGCCAAGGTAAAGCCTTTGTCGTAGAGCTTCTGGCAGACGTCTTTCGGTGTGAGCTCCCAGGGAACGCTCTGCCATTCTTCATTTCCGAGGAAGCTCGATTTGCGATTCTGTATACACTGGACCATCTGATAGATGATGTTAGCTTTAGAATCTATGGGAAACAGGGAAACAGATCACACACAGCTGAAGTCCGAAATTCCTCCAGCGTCGCCCGTGCAATCGGTGATCGGTGTCTGCGAGGACCGCGCACAAGCACAAGCTGTGCCAGGCCCGATATGTGGCTGTTCCATCCGGCAATCGATGTAGTGGTTGATTCAAACAGCTAACACTCTTGTCAGCATTAGTCTCTTGAAAGGGAGTAGTCAAGAATATGGGCATGCCTCGTAAACCGCACAGATGTATCCAGCAACGAAGACTTCGTCATCCATTGCCATCTTCGTCCGAGACAGGGATTGTTGGACTGACTGCAAAGCTCGACTGTATACTACATTCCCTTGATGTGCCATCGGATCGTCTTCGTGGATCCACCCTAAGCGAGTCATGGCCAAAGCCTTTAATGAAAGTTGTAAAGGTTCTCCAAGGGCTGGTAAAGCTATGATTTGCTCCATCCAAATGCAGGGCGAGCCGCCTTGAACGACATAGTCGGCTGGCACATACTTTTCCCAAAATAAAGATATCAATTGTGTGTTCAGCACAGCGGAAACACCCGGTGACAGAAGCATCCGATCATCAGCCAGTGTACGCTCCTCGCGCGTTTCCCGTGAAGAGCCAACGCTCGTCTGCATCGAAAGATTGCTTGGTGCGCCTTGTTCTGTCAAGGCGGGAAAAGGACTCCTTGCATGCGAAGGTAGTTTTGCTTCCTCGAGGCCACGCCGTTTCTCTAACCCTTCGACAGTCCTGTTGAGGAAGACAGGGAAGCGAGCATAACCTTCGCACTCCCTTCCACCTTGGGTGCACTTTCTGCAGGCTGGTTGCTGAAGGTCGCACTATACTTGATCGATATTAGAGCTATGATTGTGCGGAGATCATGTTTATCAACTTTCTTACGCGTATCTTGCGCCTCCTACATGTTGTACAGCCTTTAGACCGTCCAGGGACCCCCACCATGTTGTCCTTGAATCTTTCCCAAGATGGGATTCGACGATCGTTGGCTTGGGTTCAACAAAACGTCTCGGTGAAGTCGTCGATATGAGCGGTCTCACCGGCCCGTGATGCCTTCTTGCACTTCAAATCTATATGAATTCTTCGTATATCCTCCCAAAAAGCATTTGAATTGCTCTCCTATAGAGGCTAAAGTTGTCATTGAGCCATGCCTCATGAAAATGCCGCGCGCACTGCAAAAGTTGGAGTAAAGTCCCAACGATCATGACAGGGTGATGGGCGTGTTTTTAGAGTTGAGTCCGAGATTCGTAAGGCTGGTGCCAGATGCCAATTCGGTGCTATTTGTTGTTCCTTGTCCCAACGGACTTGAGATCTTCCGCCCGCTAAGCCGTTGATGAGTGCCAAGATGCGAGATTTAGTGGCTTGGCGACGACCTCCGCCCCTGATTGCTTAGTAGAAAGCATATACATGTTTAGGTATGTGGTAGATGTTTGCGATCTCCATCTTCAAATCCCCTAAGAGGCGCTAGATCCCACAAGAGTCTCTCGTCATTCGAGAGAGCTAGATGCGATTGGTTCAACGGGGGCATCCGGGATGCTGCTGAATGAAAGTTATCATCCATGCCCCATCCTTGCTCAATGTGCTGGACGAGATAAGCATGGCAAGGCTTTGAGAACCACATATACACCTAGTTCCCACTTGCTTCCGAGAGTGGCCACATTCACATTTATATATTCTTTCCAAGGCCGACCCAAACCAACCTCTATTTTGATTCACATTATTGACCTATTCCCCACCTTCGCCATGAGTCTTTTAATACGGAGCTCTCCTCTTGCCGAGAACCTGACAAATTCCCAGCGGGTCAAAGGCTGTGTTGCCTATGATCCGAAAGCGAGAGCTCCTACCTATGGCTACGTCCCGAGCCTTGCGCCAGCGATCGTCTTCACTATCGTATTCTTTGTCTCGATGCTCGTCCATATCCTGCAAGTAGCTCGCACTCGGAAATGGTGGTACTCTGCGCTTGCTCTTGGTGCCTTTGGTACGTGTCCCACCTAGCGTTGATCATGGCTATTGCTGATATTCGATTTAGGTGAATGTCTTGGCTGGGCAGCAAGAGCCGGAGCTCACCACTGCGCGTATAGTAAGACACTATTCTCCCTCCAGATTTCCATACTCATCATCTGTAAGCTCTCATCTCCAATGGCTTCAATCAAGACGTCACTAATTATTGACAGCTCCCTGCTTCTTCAGCGCCGCAATCTACTACATCCTCGGTCAAATGATCAATCAATACGGCCGTCGCTATAGCTTCATTTCCCCAACAACATACCTCGGCATTTTCATCTCCTTTGATTTGATCTCAATCGTCATACAAGCCATCGGCGGCGGCTTAGCTTCGAAAGCTGCAGGCCAGGACACGTTAGGGGACACCAAACCGGGAACGCATACAATGATAGCTGGTATCGTCATCCAGCTGGTCTCAATGTGCGTTTTTGCATTGTTTTGGCTACTGTTCCTCTGGCGCGCTCGCGCTATGCCACTGTCAAGAGTCCTCATTCTCTCAACGACCTTCTCGGCTTTCTGTATCATCGTCCGTAACTTTTACCGTGCGGTTGAATTAGCGCAAGGTTGGAAAGGATATCTGATCACGCACGAAGTTTACTTCGCCGTTCTAGACGGCGCATTGATGGCTTTGGCGGTCGGTATCTTTAATATCGCCTTCCCAGCGAAATACACGAGTGGGCAGTCTGAGGGTAACAAGGATGGCCCAGGCATAGCCATGGCTTAGGCCGAGAGACTGTCTAGAGGATTCATTGTTTGGAACAGGGGGCGCCAGTCGTCGTGCTAAGCGAATCCTGCCAACTTGGGTGAACCATAACATGTGTTTGAGTAATGCAGTAAGAGCAATGCAGTATTCGTGTTTGGCCCTTCTTCAAGCCAGATGTGTAATTATTCTCTCTTAGAGAAAAATGCCTATAGCCACCTCGATTCATTTTCCGGACAGTTGCCATGTCCTTTCCCATCACCTTCTCGCAACTCACGAAGCGTCGCGCCCACGATCCAATACTTCAAGAATGGCTTAGGAGACAGCTCTGTATGATCGGGGCGGACAGATATACATAGTATGTAGAGCCCTAGTGGTATAGACAATGTCGCAGACTGCTTGGTGAGGCTTGCTATGCTTCATGTTCTCATAACAACGAGCGATTGCGGTACATGTCCCAGCGTGCTGGGGAGGTAAAAGTGGTAACTACAAGAGATGGAAGAAAGGGTGACCGCTGGAGAAACAGGAAACGCCAAGACCTAGGGTGCCAGTGCCAAGAGGATGACGTAGCTCACATCCATTCAATTGGTCAGTCTGACTAAACCATTTCAAGATGATAGCGCTGACGGACCAGCCCCTGGGCTTGGCACGTATCCCAAGTCTGAAAGTCACCTTACCGCCATATCAACATTATCAACCTTCGACCAATATATTATAGTCTTCCTCTATTAGAAGATCGGAGTGCCGTCAAAAGACTTTGCAACAGTGTTACCCTTAGTGATCTGCATATAATGCCTGAAGTGGACGTAGGTCCTACTATTTCAGATCCTCCGTAGGTCACCTTCCCTTCCAGGTCTTTTATATGCATTACTGAGTCTTTACATCGTAGCTTTCTCTACGATTCGCTAGTCATTGTACTTGTGGGGCCCGAAGAGTACCGATTTGACGTGCATAAAGCCTTACTATGCGAATCATCAAATTTCTTCCAAGCTGCGCTAAATGGCAATTTCAAGGAGAGGGAGGGTAAAGTCAGGCTTCCGGACCAAGAAACGAGGACCTTCAAGTTTTTTGTCCACTGGCTTTATACGGGTAAGCTCAGGGGATACCACTACCCGAAGACCATAAAACCAACATTAGAGGAGCTGAAAGATGAAGTCTTCGAAGAACTCGCGAACATGGACTTGAATACAGTTCAAAGTCTCAGTCTCGACAATGCTAAGGGAAGAGCGTTCAATCTGGCAAACTATCGTGACGCTCCCTTTTCGGATCTCATTGCGCTATATGCTCTTGCCGATACGCTACAAGTCCACGATGTGAAAGATCAAATCGTGACTTTGCTGGTTGAAGTATACGCGTACATAGACCACGACAGAGACTTTCAGAGCGAAGAAGGGGATGAAGAGGAAGAGCCAGATCTAGACGAAGCCGAGAACGACACCGCTCTTGATGCCGTGAACGACACTGCTCTTGATACCAAGAACGACACCGCCCTAGATGCCGAGAAGAAGGAGGAAAAGAATGAAGAGTTCGACGATGATGGCGTTGAACACATGGATGAAGACACACCGCTTTTCTGGAGTCTCGATAAACCAGCAGAGATCGAAGACCCTGTCAAAGGGATCAATATGGCCTGGGAGACATTGCCCGCGAGATCTCCGCTCTGCAAACTTCTTGTACGCTGCTTCTGCGACTGCGTTGTGGATGTTGCAGCACGTACACAAACCCAAGAGTATCATCCCGGTTTCATAGCAGCGGTTGCTCACGAATACGCTCTTCGTTGGGCTAAGGGACAGAGCCCAATGGATACTACTGATTGGGATATTGAAGGAGAGATCTGCAAGTTTCATGAACATGATCAGGAGGACAAATGTGCCTTTTCAACCCGGGTACGGTTAGAAGCGTGAATACTGGCGAATTCTCGTCCATCTTTGCACTGCAGTGTAGATAAAACAGCATACTGATCGCGATTTCAATGCTCTTAGGATAATAGATAGTCACGTTGAGCGTAAATACAAGCGAGGATGAGACCCTGCTGGGCGCAGCCGGCGAGTGATATCGTGCGAGATCTTCGTCAAAATACAAGAGTCGTATGACAATTACATCCCGTAGCCATGCTGCGTTCGGCAGCCTTGGACGCACATCGATTACCTGTCCCAAAGGGATGGATGCAAGGTGCTATGGGCTTCGTCACAATAAGGGGCGACACCAGAAGCCCTGGCGACATTATCAACGGTTTGGACGTTTGTTTTGATTTGAATCCAGAGGGGTTAGCACGGGAGACACCAATGGCGTAGATGCATGCGGCGATAAAGGCGCTGATGAAAACAATCCTCAAACCGGAAAAGAGTAAGTGAAGTCATGGGATTAGAGTGAGAAAGGGTAAACATGAGATTAGCTGGGGTTTGAGAGCTCAAGCGTTTCATGAACAATGATTGGTACGGGGTAGATGTAAATTGAGGATATTGAGGGTATATCATTGTCAACTCCATTCAGGACAGTCCCCCTGGACAGTCCCCCTAGCCACATTTGCGGGGCGGTGGTTTGTATAACTTGATATACGCTTACTAATATAACTACTACGTACTATAACTAATTAGTATTATTTAAACGCTAATATTACATATATATACTATTCTATAATATATACTCCTACTATTAATATAGTTATTTATTATAATATAGTAGGAGTAGCTATTATATAACTTTAAATTTTAATCGTTAGATCCTATTAGCCCTACGGCTTAGTAGGGTTTATAGAGAAATAAATAGTATATTTTTAAATAAATATAATAATAAGGTTATATAATAGTAATACTATAGGAATATATATATAAAGTATAATTAGTAAGTTTATAACCTTAAATAAAGCCTTTTATAAAGTATTTAAGTAGTACTTAGATTATATATTAAGGAGTATAAGTTAAAATTTTATATCTTCTTACTATAATAGAATATCCCTAATTTTAAATCCTAAAGATCTCCTAGACCCCTTATCTAATAGATTTATCGCTTTATACCCCTATTTAACCCCTTTTAGTTTGGCTTACTTTTACGAAGAATATTAAAGTCGTAATATTCTTTATATTCTAGCTAACTATATACCTACCCTTTTTATAATTTTTAAATTAATTAAAGTTTTTTAGCCTCTTCTAAGGAACTTAACGCTATTAAAATTATAATAATTAGGTTAGTAGTTAAGAAGATATATCTAAATAAATAGATTTTCCTACTAAGAATACTATTTCTTAGTATATTTTCTCCGCCCCTACTTTATTAATAAATATTTCCCTACTATTTATATTATCCTCTTTCTTTAACCTACTACTATATAGACTTTACTATACCCTCTTCTTTATCTTTACTATTTATACTACCTATCCCTCGCCTTCTATACCCCTAGTATCGCCCTAACTACGCTAATATAGGATTATTAGCCTCTACCCTACCCCTAACTAACTAACGCCCCCTTTCTAATATTAATCCTAATACTATAGGTAATAAACGCCGGCGAGTATATAGGAGTAAAGGCGTAGGCTATATTAGGTAGTTAAGGAACTCTTTAATACTAGTTATAACTAATACTATTTATACTTTATATTTTTTTTTAACCTAATATTAATTAATTTCTTTATAGAACTTCCTACCTCCCCCTCTATTCTAACGCCCTCCTACTATCTAGTAATCTATCTTACCTTCCTATTCTACTATTTAAGTAGTTATTCCCCCTAGGAACCTATAATAATCTACTCCTCCTATCTTTAAAGAGACCCCCTAAGAAATTACTCCTCCGCTAGCTCCTAAATTTTATCTAGAAACGCGTCGCTAGTACGCCTACTAGTAGGCTAATTAAGGCGATAATACTAAGTACTAGCCCCCGGTTTAACCAGGCCTATACTAGCGGTAGAATAATATATATTAGGGGCGGACGCTAGGCTAGGGATATTAAGTATATAGGGATCCCTATATAATAAGATATATAGAGCTTTACTAGGTTAATAAATTATTTAATATTACTAGTAATAAATACCCCTATTATAATATACTATTATAGAAAAATAAATATAGTAACTTAGGGGACGGTTAATAGCTATATTATAATAGTAGGAAGAATAATTAGCTATCCCTTAACTAGTTATATAAGCTAGCTAATACTAACTTATTACCTAAGGGGCTTTAAAAGGAGGCTAAGGTTAGGGTATAATTTATTAATAAATTACTTAGCGACGTAGATAATATTATTATTAATAGATACTCTATAAGAAGGAGGACTATACGTAGTAAAGAATTTTTAGATAATATTATTAATTATAATAATTATCTCTCCTTTACTAGCGAGGGTATAATTAATATTAATACCTATATTAGTTAAACTACCTTCTAGATCTAGGAGTCTATTTATTATCTAATAGGTCCTCTTATTATTAATAATAGCCTTAGGCTAAAATTCGCCTAGATCTATATACTAGATAGTATATAGGAGTAACTAGATATTTACTATTAATATTTTAATAATTTAAATTAAGATACCCTTACTTCCGCTTAGTATACCCTCTAGTCTATTAACTTATACGTCTAGGGGTTTAAATCCTATTATAACCACCTTAAGGAGGATTAACTATAATATCCTATTAATATTATAAGCGTCTATATTTAATAGCTAAATCCTAAATAATAGGATAAGGGTACCTATAATTACCCTACCTTTATAGAAGTCGCCTATATTATAATAACTCCTAATAACGTTATAAGAGGCTAGATTAAGTAGGATATTTATATTAAAACTATTAAGGGGGGCCTTATATTAATTCCTAATTAATATCCTTCCTATATAGCCCTCTAATATCCGCTCCTATTTCTATTTAATAAATAGTTATAATATAACTACTTCCTATTAGCCGGCTATTAGCTTTTAAGCGACTATCTACTATATATATCGCGATAGAACCGTGTCGCTAGTACGCTCGCCTAGTATACCTTATAGTAGTTTGCGAAGGTATTGGCTAGACGCTAGTAGCCCGTAAATCGTCGAAGCTCCTCCACCTAAAATAGGTAGTAAGGCCTTAATGACGTGCGGTCTTAATTATAGCCTATAATACTAAATAAACATTGGAATAAAGCTGTGAATTATCCCGTATATATAATCCATAGTATTTTAGCCCCTAGCCGCCCCTGTAGTCACCCCCGCTATAGCCTTATTATAGCCCTTATAGCCGCCGCTACTATTATATTATAGGCCCTACTATTATTATACTATAGGCCCTGCTATTACTATGCTATAGGCCCTGTAGCCGCTGCTATTATATTGTAGGCCCTGCTATTATTATGCTATAGGCTCTGTAGCCGCTACTACTATCATGCTATTATCTTGCTATAGGCCCTACTATTATCATGCTATAGGCCCTACTATTACTATACTATAAGCCCTGTGGCCGCTGCTGTCATATTATAGGCCCTACTATTATCATGCTATAGGCTCTGTAACCGCTACTGCTATTATACTATTATCTTGCTGTAGGCCCTACTATTATTATACTATAGGCTCTATAGCCGCTACTACTATTATACTATTATCTTACTATAGGCCCTGCTATTATTATACTATAGGCCCTGCTATTACTATACTATAGGCCCTGTAGCCGCTACTATTATATTATAGGCCCTGCTATTATTATATTATAGGCTTTATAGCCGCTACTACTATTATACTATTATCTTACTATAGGCCCTACTATTATTATACTATAGGCTCTGTAGCCGCTACTACTATTATACTATTATCTTGCTATAGGCCCTGCTATTATCATGCTATAGGCCCTGCTATTACTATGCTATAGGCCTTATAGCCGCTACTATTATATTATAGGCCCTACTATTATTATACTATAGGCTTTATAGCCGCTACTACTATTATACTATTATCTTGCTATAAGCCCTACTATTATTATACTATAGACCCTGTAGCCGCTACTACTATTATATTATAGACCCTACTATTATTATACTATAGACCCTGCTATTACTATACTATAGGCCTTATAGCCGCTACTACTATCTTGTTATAGCCTATACTATCGTCTTGTAGCCCCCGCAGACGCCCTGTCGTAGGCTATACTATTATCTTATAGCCCCCGTAGACGTCCTGTCGTAGCCTATACTATCGTCTTGTAGCCCCCGTAGACGTCCTGTTATAGCCCCCGTAGACGTCCTGTCGTAGCCTATACTATCGTCTTGTAGCCCCCGTAGACGTCCTGTTATAGCCCCTGCAGACGTCTTGTCGTAGGCTATGCTATCGTTTTATAGCCCTTGTAACCGTCCTGTTATAGCCCCTATTATCATCTTATTATAACTTATAGCCGCCGTAGACGTCTTACTAATAAGATAATAGTAGTAGTTATAATAGGACGTCTACGGGGGCTATAAGATAATAGTATAGGCTATAATAGGACGTCTACAGGGGCTATAAGACGATAGTATAGTATATGACAGGGCGTCTGCGGGGGCTATAAGACGATAGTATAAGCTATAACAGGATATCTACGGGGGCTATAAGATAATAGTATAGGTTATAAGATATTAACGGGGGCTATAATAAGACGTCTACCATTATTTATAGGCTATATCTACTACCGCGAGTCGCTAAGGCCTTACTACCTATTTTAAGTAGGGGAGCTTCAACGATTTGCGGGCTACTAGCGTCTAGCTAATACCTTCGTAAACTACTGTAATTAGTAGCGATAATAAGCTAGAGTAGGAAGAGGGTAATAACCCTAAGTAGGAACTAGACTAGTATATTACCGGCGAGTATATACCTTAGGGTTATAATAGGTCTTAGCGAGTTATAAGATATTAATTTTATATAAAATAGATATAAGTAAGACTATTTAATATATTTCCCTAGTTATTTTCTAAACTTAAATCCGCTTAGTTATAAATAGTTCTAAATAATTTAGATATTAGTTAGGGGATAGTTAATATAATTTAAATAATTAGTTAATTAATATCTAGATCCGGCCTAATTTCTTTAATTATATAATTAATAGCGGATGTCTGTTTAGCTATTAGGCTACTAATATCTAGATATTAATAGAGCTTAATAACCTAAATTAGTATTATTAGAATTAATAGACTATTTAGGCGGACTACTACTCCGGCCTAATAGATAGGCTTAATACTAATCTAGATATCTTGCTTAAAGATATTAGTAGTAAGGTAACTATCCTCCTATTAATAATACTAGGAAGCCTACGTACTATAAAAGCAAGAATATAAGACGCTATAATAATAGTCTAAAAAAGGGGTAAACCTAAATTTTTTATTACCTTTATATATAATCTTAAGTAGCCTAATATTTAGAGCTTACTAGAGTCTAGTTAGATATTAAAGTACTATTATAACCTAATTACTTATATCTTTAATTAGAAGCTCTAGGAGCTAATAAAAGACCTCCTTAAGTAATACGTCCTTAGGGTTTATATAGGCTACTATTATATTATTAAGTTTTAGAAGCGAGGTCTCTTATATACTTATATTCTCCTTATTATATAGGAAGAGGATTAGATCTAGATAGTTAGTAATATTAATAGTATTATTTAAGTATTCGTCTCCCTTTAATAAGATAATAATACGCTACGTAAGTTAGTCTTATAATATATAGTTTATAATCGCTATACTAGCGTTCCTAGTAATAGGTATCTTAGTCGGGAGAAGAATTATTATAGTAAGGCTTTTCTAAAGGATTTTCGCTAAGAGATATCTTTTATACCTAATAGGAGTTATCCTCTCTATAAGTGTCTAGTCGGCCCCCCTAAACCTAATTCCTCTATTAATAATAGGTAGGTTATCCCTTATAACCCGTACCTATTAAAGAAATATAGTACCTATATTAATATTAAGATCTACGGCTCTATTAAGTCTATTTTCTATCTATATAAATATATTTATAAGGGACCTAATTAGGCTAATATCTCCCTTACTAGGAATTATACGCGTAATAATAATAACCCTACTCCTAATAGCTAGCCGCGATAGTAAGAGGAGTTAGTAGATAAGATTATAGAGTTCTAATCTACTCACTAAATCGGGTCTACTAAGGCTATTTAGAAGATACTCTTATTTAGTATAGGTATTATAAAGCCTTATATAAAGCGTTTATAGATCTACCTCCTAGACTAATAGCGTACCCTTTTTAAGCCGGCTAATAACTAGGCTACTAATAAGGCTACTAAATAAAAGTTAATAGATAGTAATAAGCTCCGTAAGACTATATTAATAGAGTTTTTAATATAAACTATCTCGCTAAGGAAGCTTATAATAATAGTTAACTATTACCTTTTATAAAATAGAACGGGAAATAGCCTACTATTATAAGGGATCTACTTAACTATCTATACGCGGATTTTCCTAAGTTCTTTATATAGAATAAAAGAAATAAATAATAGAAAATATATAAAAAAGGGGAGACTCTTAGGCGTATTAATTTTATTAGTCTAAAAACTAAAGATCTCTACTATTACTAACTACTCCTCTATTATATTAAGGGGGCTATATTATTTAATAACCTCCGGACGGTAGACGGCTAGCTAATAGGATAGAAGGAGGCCTATATAGAGCTTAAATTAACTAAAAATAATAGATATATTAATAAGATCCTTAATAAGGGAAATAATTTTTAGGGAGGTTATAGGCTATATAGTCTATTTATATTAATATTAGTTAAACTCTAACCTACTAACGCCCTCACCTTATAGAATAAGTATAAGGAGTATATCTTAAACGACTACTTATACCTCCTACGACGGGATGTTTTAACGCTTTAAATCCTAGATAATTATTATAAGTAATAGTTATTTACTAAATAGTACGCCCTTTACTTAATTAACGGCTAATTAGAATATTAATTAACCCCTAAATATACTAAGGATCTAGCCTAATATAGCCTACCTATTCTAACTATTCTATTTAATAATTTTAACGACATTCCAAATAGACTTTTACGGGAAGAAATATCTTACTAAATTACCCCTAATAAGGCTAATATCTTATAGAATAGGCTAAATATTAATTAATACTACGCTACTAATTAAATTATCGTCGCTATTAACGCTAATACTAATAATGAATTTAATACTCTAGGTATACTATTCTTCCTTAATAGTACTAGGGGGACTAGTAAGATAATAGTTTAAAATACTATTATAGAAAGGCTATATTCCTAGTAAAAGGTTACTCTAGTAGTAGCGTCTTCTAGTATTATATTAACGCTATTATAAGGAGGTTAGACTACTTACTTATAATTTAAGATACCCCTAGACTCTAATACTACCTCCTTATATAAGATTAAGAAGGGGATTAATCTTACTAAGCTAATTAAGTAAGCTTATATTATCTTTTAAGATAAGTCTCTTATATAGAGTTAATATAATATAGAAGCTATTAGTCATAGCCTTTAGGATATCTATAATAATAACTAGGCTTATTTTAGGGGTAAGGTAGTCTACTCTTATAGGGACTTCTAATAAATACTCCTAGTTATTCTAGGAGGATCTAGTAGCTAGGTTATTAAGGTATATCTTTAGAAGGCCTATTCCTAGATTAAGGTTATATATTTAAATCTTACTATTAATAAGCGACTTAATAATCCTAACCTAATAGACGCTACCTATTATAAAATAGGACTATTTATAGGCGATCTCCTCGCTATTAGTAATAGTATTAATATCCGGAAAAGCCCTACTACTAATAAAGACGTATCGTGTTAGAAATATAGTTATACCCTAGGAAACGCTATTAATAATTTAGTTAAGAATATTTATACTAATATTAGGATAAATATCTCTTAGAGGGTTTATCTATTAGTATAGGCTATTCTCGCTATTATTAATAAAGATATTACTAGTATTAATACTAAGATAATATCGCGTATCCCTAGTAATATAATAATATACTAGAGTATTAATCGTATTATATTAGAAGAAGATAATAAACTCTTCCCCCCTAAGTACTTTTATAGGTTCTATAAACCCTCCCTACTATCTTATAAGCTATGCGTTAAGCTGGGCGTACTAGTTATACTACTAAGGAACCTTAATCCGCTACGTCTATATAATAGGACCCGACTATAAGTAACGAGATATAGTAAGTATATTTTTAAGGGGGAGATTATAGGTAGTACCTATAACGGCGAGAAGGTAATACTATTTAAGACGCCGTTATAGTTTAAAGAAAATAATAGGCGGATTCCTATCCCCTTTATCTATAAGTAGTACCCTATCTAACTAGTATTTATTATAACTATTAATAAATTATAAGGCTAATTAATAAAGTATATAGGTATTAACTTATAGATTAGGTCTACTTTTAGCTATAATTAACTATACGTAGCTCTATTACGGGTAATAAGATAGGGAAATCTCTATATTATTAGGCCTAAAACTCCTAAATATATATCTAGCCGAATAATAAGAAATATTATATATAAGTAGGTACTATTAGATAATAGGTAGACTACCCCTAATATATTAATTATAACTTACTATTAACGCCTAGATCCTATTAATAGCTACTTAGCAGCTTATAAGAATACTAATTATAATATTAGAAGTATAAAAACGGCCTAATATTATACTTAATTATATAGTTATCTCTTTATATTAGACCGTAATATTAGACTTTCTAATAATAAAAATAAGCTATTCTATTATTTAGTTTATTAAATACCGCCGGTTAAACTTTAGAGGGCTAGATAAATACTAGACCGTGCTAACTCCTATATCTAATAGATTCCTCTATATTAATATAATAAATCTAATAGGACTATTAATAGTTATTATAAGAGTATAAAAGATATGTTATAATATAAGGGATATAATAATTTAAGAATTATATTAAATAGTTTAGTAGCGTAGAAGTTATTAGTAGAATAGAATATTACTATACTAGATATTAGTCGGGTACCTAGTAGATAGCGTTAGTCTTTTAACGCTTCTATCTTAATAATAATATTATCTTTTCCTATTAATAATTAATATAATAAGTCGTCTAATAATAGTATACTTAGTTATACCCTACTAGTCTTAAACGGTAATATTATAGTAGAGTTATAATATAAGTAGGCCTAATAACTATTTATTAATACTCTAGTACTAGGTAACTATCGTGAATAATCTCTTTAGTCTAAAATTAATATTATTAGTAACGCTTACCCTATAACCCCTATAATACTTAAGGAGGGTCTTAGTATTTATAAAAGTTTATACGAATATCTATTATATTTAGACTTAAATTTACCTTATAACTATTATTACTTACTAATAAATAAAAGAATTATACTTTTAAGTATACTTTTCCTAAGTAAAAATCTTGAATTTTTAT